>ENA-OPVY01000009-OPVY01000009.1-human-gut-metagenome-genome-assembly--contig:-NODE-9-length-184308-cov-28.010057_pt1 | contig 184308 bp, 151 predicted proteins | sample MGYA00241503_ERZ501998 | MGnify/ENA primary metagenome ERZ501998 (study PRJEB25962, sample SAMEA2042107) | human gut metagenome | biome: human gut; feature: human-associated habitat; material: faeces... | reverse complement strand
TGAGAGTCTACATTATCTCGATGTGAGTATGTTTAATCACATTTTGAGTAGCAGACAGACATGATACCAAAAGACCCAGTGATGTTATTAAGCTACATCAATACACAATTACGAGATTTTTATGATTCATATGAAGACCTTTGTAAGTCACTCGATCTCGATCAAAATGAAGTAAAACAAAAGCTTTCCATGATCGGATACGAATATGATGAATCATTAAATCAGTTTAAGTAGCAGACTAGTCGAATCAATGAAAATATGTTAAAATTGTACGTAAAGGAGAACATATTTATGGAGTTGATTCGGTTAGAAAATGTAAAGAAAATATATCAGACAGGAGAGGTGATCACCAAAGCCGTAGATGGGATCGATTTTACGGTGGATCAGGGTGAGTTCGCCTTGATCATTGGCGCCAGTGGTGCAGGAAAAACTACCGTTTTGAACATTTTAGGAGGTATGGATACTGCGACCAGTGGCGCTGTTTATATTGATGGAGAAGATATCTCCAAATGGAATAAAAAACAACTGACAGGATATCGAAGAGATGACATAGGATTTGTATTTCAGTTTTACAATCTGGTGCCCAATCTTACTGCAACAGAGAATGTAGAATTGGCACTTCAGATCAGTAAGAATCCTCTGAAAGCAGAAGAAGTATTAAAAGATGTGGGACTTGGACACCGTCTAAATAATTTCCCTGCGCAGTTATCTGGTGGGGAACAGCAGAGAGTTTCTATTGCACGTGCATTGGCAAAGAATCCAAAGATCTTGCTCTGTGATGAGCCAACTGGTGCCCTGGATTATCAGACAGGAAAATCTATTTTAAAATTATTGCAGGATACCTGTCACAAGAAAGGAAAAACAGTGGTTGTGATCACACATAACCTTGCGATCGCACCGATGGCAGACCGTGTGATCGAGATGAAGAACGGAAAGATCAGCAATATTACGATAAACGAACACCCTCAGCCGGTGGAGACGATTGAATGGTAGGAAATGCGTATGAAGAAAACGGCATTACATAAAGATATATACAGAACGATCACAGGAACCCTTCCGAGATTTTTATCAATCTTTTTTATCGTTGTACTGGGCGTTGCATTCTATTCAGGAATCCGTGTGACACAAAAAGATATGCATATCACAGCAGACCACCAGTTTGATGGAAGTCGGCTGATGGATGTCAAAGTCATGGGAACACTTGGGATTTCAGAAGAGAATCTGACAGCCCTTCGGAAGTTAAAAAATGTGCAGTCAGTCGAAGGAGGACATTCTGTAGATGTGATCGCAAGGAAGCAGGGAAGTGACGAAGAACATGCGATCAAAGTTATGGGGAAGACTGATAAATTAAACCAGATAACGATCATAGATGGAAAACTTCCACAAGCATCGGGAGAATGTCTGGTAGATGAATGGTATGCCCAGCAAAATGATCTGAAAACAGGGGATGTTTTAAATTTATCTTCTGGAAATGAAGATGATCTTAAGGATACTCTGAAAGATACAACCTATAAGATCACAGGAATCGGAAGTTCATCAGAATATCTTTCAAGATCCAGAGGAAGCACTGGCATTGGAACGGGAACGTTGTCAGGCTTTATTGTGGTGCAACCATCAGAATTTTCCTCAGATATCTATACAGAAGTTTATCTGACTGCGAAGGGAGCGAAGCAAGAGAGAGCTTACAGTGATGCTTACAAAAACAAAGTAAAACAGCTGGAAGAAGAGATCAAAAATATTTCCAAAATAGAAAATGAGAAACGGTTAAGATTTGTTCAGAAAGAAGCCGAAGAGAAGATCGACAAGAAAGAAAAGAAATTCAAAAAAGAACGAAAAAAAGCATATAAGAAACTAGATCAGGCCGAGAAAAAGCTAAAGAAGTCCAGACAAAAGATCAAAGATTCCAAAGCAAAATTAGTGAAAAGCAAGAAAGAGATTTCTGATGGAGAGCAGCAGATCAAGAATGCAAAAGCTCAGTATCAGTCAGGGATCAGACAGATTCAGAATGCCAGAAAGCAGTTAAAGACACAGAAACAAACAATTCGGTCAAAAAGCAAAGAATTAAAAACACAGGAGGCAAAGCTAAAGACACAGGAGAAGAATTTACAGGCAAAAGAACAGCAGATTCAGGGTGCCATGCAGACTGGAATGATCTCACAGGAAGAAGCGAAAGCTTCCTTAGCACAGATTAATGCAGGAAAAGAACAGATCAAGACAGCAAGAAGCAAGATCAATGCAGGGAAAAAACAGATCAGCAGGGCAAAGACAAAGATTGCAAAGGCTGAAACAACCTTGGATCAAAAAAGCAGCGAGCTAAAGAAAGCAAAGCAAACGATCAAAACAAATGAAGCAAAATTAGTATCAGCAAGAAAACAGATCACCTCCGGAGAAAAAAAGATTGCAAAAGCAGAATCAAAACTTTCATCCGGGGAGAAAAAATTAAAGAGATCAAGAAAGAAAGCAGAAAAGAAATTCAAGGAAGCCGAGCAGAAGATTGCAGATGCCAGACAGGATGTTAAGGATATCAAGAAAGGGAAATGGTATGTCTTAAACCGTGAGAAGATGCAGTCTTATGTGGAATACGGACAGGAAGCAGACAGAATTGCAGCATTAGGACGAGTGGTACCGGTCATCTTTTTCTTAGTTGCAGCACTGGTAAGCTTAACAGCGATGACACGTATGGTTGAAGAGCAGAGAACACAGATCGGTATGATGAAAGCATTGGGATACAGTGGAGTTCATATTGCAACGAAATATGTGACCTATGCCCTCGCAGCAACGCTTAGTGGAAGTATTCTAGGGGCAGTGATCGGTGAAAAACTGCTTCCATGGATCATCATTAACGCTTATAAAATGATGTATACAGGACTGGGAGATGTCTATACGCCATTAGAGATCGAATATTCTGTGATGGCAGGTGGACTGGCGGTTGGAGTTGTTGTTTTAGCAGTATTATCTGCATGTTATAAAGAATTAAGAGAAAAACCTGCACAGCTGATGCGTCCAGTTGCTCCAAAAGAAGGAAAAAGGATTTTGTTAGAACGGATTCCATTTATCTGGAAACGATTAAGTTTTATCTGGAAAGCAACGATGCGAAACCTCTTCCGCTACAAGAAGAGATTCTTTATGACGATCTTTGGAATCGGCGGATGTATGGCATTATTACTCTTAGGATTTGGAATCAAAGATTCGATTTCAGCAATCTCAGAAAAGCAGTATGGGGAGATCATTACTTATGATTTCTCGATCACACACAAAGACGGGATCAGCGAGACAAAGAAAGAAGATCTGATCCAGTATGCAAAGAAACAAGAACATATGACAGATTTGATAGAAGTAAGCGAATCTGCAGTGACGATCTGTGCTAATGGGAAAAAACAGGATGCAACGATGATCCAGCCAATGTCCAAAAAAGATCTGAATGGCTATATCAGCCTTCAGGATCGAAAGAGTAAAACAAAGTATCAGTTAGATGATGATGGGATCATCTTAACAGAAAAGGCAGCGTCCCTGCTTGGTGTGAAAAAAGGAGATTCGATCAAGATCCAACGGTCTGGAGATAAACAGATCACAGCAAAAATAAGTCAGATCACAGAAAATTACATGCAGCATAAAGTCTACATGACACCAAAACTTTATGAGAAACTGTATCATAAAAAAGCACAAACGACAGGTATATATTGTATTGAAAAGAATATATCTAAGAAAAAGATGCAGGAAAATGGAAAACAGATTCTTGCAAGAGATGAAGCCTCAACACTGCATTTTTGTGCCGACGATGAGAAGACAATGTCAGATATGGTCAATAACTTAAATATTGTGGTGGTTGTTCTGATCGTATCTGCAGGACTTCTTGCATTTGTGGTATTATATAACTTAAATAACATTAACATTTCCGAGCGTAGAATGGAACTTGCAACGATCAAAGTTCTTGGATTCTATGACGGTGAAGTCGGAGCGTATGTGTATCGAGAGAATATCCTTTTAACGATCCTTGGAACGATCGCAGGAATTATTTTAGGAATTATTTTACACAAATACGTAATCTTCACAACAGAAGTTGACTTGATCATGTTTGGAAGGCAGATTTATGTGCAAAGCTATATTTACAGTATTTTACTAACAATCGCTTTTTCGATTCTTGTAAATGCCTTCGTGTATTTCCAATTGAAGAAGATCGATATGGTTGAATCGTTAAAAAGCACAGAGTGACAGAAAGGAAAAGAGACTATGAAAATGAACGAATTAATGATTTATCAAGTGTTTCCACTAAGAGCATTAACAGATGGGCAGCCATCCCATGGAATTCTCGAGATGATAGACTGGATTCCACATATTAAAAAATTAGGAATGAATGCAGTATATTTTTCACCTGTATTTTCATCCAGTGATCATGGATATGATACAAAAGATTATCAGGAGATCGATGAGAGACTTGGAACCAATGAAGACTTTAAAAAGATGTGTGATGCCATGCATGAAGAAGGAATCCAGGTGATCTTAGACGGGGTATTTAATCATGTCGGAAGAGAGTTCTTTGCATTTGAAGATGTGAGAGAAAAGAAATGGGATTCTCCATATAAAGATTGGTTCTATATTAATTTTGATGGGAATAGCTGCTATGATGATGGATTCTGGTACGAAGGATGGGAAGGACATTTTGAACTGGTCAAATTAAATCTTGACAACGAACAGGTTAGAAATTATTTATTAGAATCTGTCGGAATATGGATCGATAAATTAGGGATTGATGGATTAAGACTGGATGTTGCTTATATGTTAAACCGCAATTTCATGAAAGTGTTGGTTGACTTTGTTCACAGCAAGAAACCAGAATTTCTGATGATCGGAGAAATGCTTCATGGTGATTACACACAGCTTGTGAATCCAGAGCTGTTGGATTCTGTGACAAATTATGAATGTTATAAAGGTTTGTATTCAAGTTTCAATACACACAATATGCATGAGATCGGATATTCCCTAAACCGTCAGTTTGGACCAGAAGAATGGACGTTGTACAAAGGACTTCCATTATATAATTTTGTAGATAACCATGATGTGGAGAGAATCGCAAGTCAGTTAGAGGATAAAGAGCATTTACCATTGATCTATGCAATGGAATTTGCGATGCCAGGAGTTCCGGGTGTTTACTATGGAAGTGAATGGGGAATGGAAGGAAAGAAAGAACAGGGAAGTGATGACAGCCTGCGTCCAAGAATCCATAAAGAAGATTTATTAGAAAATGAATTAACAAATTATATTGCACAATTGGCAAAAGTAAGAGCTGGATCACCAGCTTTAAAATACGGTGATTACTTACAATTAGCGATCGCACCAGATGTTCTTGTATTCCAGAGAAGAACGAATGAAGACCGCATCATTTTTGCAATGAACTGTGGTGATGGCGAATTTACAGCACATTTTGATGCTCAGGCAGGATGCGGGATTGATCTGATCACAGGAGATTCCGTTGATTTTGGAGGGGGACTTACGATCCAAGGAAAAACAGCAATGATAATTCGAACAGAAGAGGTATCCCTTCCTTGACTTTTATGTTAAAAACATATAAAATTAAATGAGTGTGAATACACAAAAAATTGAATAAGGAGGAAACCTGTGGTTGGTATTATTATAGCCATTATCGCAACTCTGGTTATCGCAGTTCCGGTATCTGCCTATGTAGCGAATACAAGAAGCAAGAAGGCAATGGAAATTACGATCGGGAATGCAGAAGATAAAGCAAGAGAGATTATAGATGAAGCAATCAAAGCAGCAGATGCGAAGAAACGTGAAGCTTCTTTGGAAGTAAAAGAAGAAACTATAAAAGCGAGACATGACTTCGAAAAAGAGACAAAAGAACGCAGGGCAGAACTGCAGAAGTATGAGCAGAGAGTTCTTTCTAAGGAAGAGACTGTCGAGAAGAAAGCAACCGTGCTGGAACGCAAAGAACAGTCATTAACAGCCAAAGAAAAGAACATCGATACAGAGAAAGCTCAGTTGCAGGAACTGCAGGCAAAACATCTACAGGAACTGGAAAGAATTTCTGGGTTGACCTCTGATCAGGCAAAAGAGCAATTATTATCAGCAGTAAAAGAAGATGTGAAACACGAGACAGCAATGTATGTCAAAGAAATGGAGACAAGAGCGAAAGAAGATGCCCGAAAGAAAGCCAAGGAATATGTGGTAACTGCAATTCAGAAGTGTGCAGTTGATCATGTGGCAGAGACAACGATTTCGCTGGTACAGCTTCCAAACGATGAGATGAAAGGAAGGATCATCGGTCGTGAAGGACGTAATATCCGTTCCATTGAGAACGCTACGGGAGTTGAATTGATCATCGATGATACACCGGAAGCTGTTGTACTGTCAAGCTTTAATCCGGTTCGACGCGAGATCGCAAGAATCGCATTAGAGAAATTGATCGTGGATGGAAGAATCCATCCGGCACGCATCGAAGAGATGGTTGAGAAAGCTACAAAAGAAGTCGAAACTATGATGCGCGAAGAAGGGGAAGCAGCAACATTAGAACTTGGGGTTCATGGAATCCATCCAGAACTTGTCAGACTTCTTGGAAGAATGAAGTTCCGTACAAGCTATGGACAGAATGCGTTAAAGCATTCCATGGAAGTTGCTCAGTTATCCGGACTTTTAGCAGCAGAGATCGGTGTCGATGTGAGAATGGCCAAGAGAGCAGGTCTGCTTCATGACATTGGTAAATCCATCGACCACGAAGTAGAAGGTTCTCACGTAGAACTTGGTGTGAATCTGTGTAAGAAGTATAAGGAGAATCCAATTGTCATCAATGCAGTGGCATCTCATCATGGGGATGAAGAGCCAGAATCATTGATCGCATGTCTGGTACAGGCAGCTGATGCAATCTCAGCAGCACGTCCAGGTGCAAGAAGCGAGACACTGGAAAGTTATACAACAAGATTAAAACAGCTGGAAGAGATCGCAGACTCCTTCCAGGGTGTTGATAAAACTTTTGCAATTCAGGCAGGTCGAGAAATTCGAGTTATGGTAGTTCCTGAACAAATCAGTGACGATGATATGATCTTACTGGCGAGAGATATCTCAAACCAGATCGAAGAGAATCTGGATTATCCAGGACAGATTAAGGTCAATGTGATCAGAGAGTCACGAGTTGTTGACTATGCGAAATAACAAGAAGCGATAGAGAAATCTATCGCTTTTTCCAATTTATAACGTGAGTGTCAAAAGTATAAATAAAGGAGATTTTTTATGAAAGGATACGAGAAACTAGAACAACATCTGATACATCAGGGAAAAGTTGTTGGATTTTATGAGGATATTGTAAAACTTCCAAGCGGCAAAGTTGTCACATGGGATCTGGTCAAACATAAAGGGGCAGCAGCTGTTGTTCCTGTTACAGACAAAGGAACGATCTTACTTGTAAGACAATACCGTAATGCCCTTGATCAGGAAACACTGGAAATCCCGGCAGGTGGAATTGAACCCGGGGAAACACCTCTGGAGTGTGTCACAAGAGAGATTGAAGAAGAAACAGGTTTTATTGCTGGAAAAATGACCCACCTAATGACTGTGATCACAGCCATCGGTTTCTGTGATGAAAAGATTCCGATTTATGTTGCAACTGATCTAAAGCTGTCTAAACAGCATTTGGATGAGGATGAATTTATCGATGTAGAAGAATATACAATCGATGAGATCAAAGATATGATCTTTTCTGGAAAGATCATTGATGCAAAAACAATTTCAGGAGTTCTTGGATATCTGAACATGGAGAAATAAAAGACAAGATCAGGAAAACAGAATATAAAAGACAGGCACTGCATAAGATATGACAGGAGGAAAAAATTGTGGAAAAAGAGAAATTCTTTTCAGGATTATGGATCATCATTGGGTTAATCTTTGGGAGTGTATTTACGAATTTTGTATACCAGGATTATCTCGCATATGGAGGTACCGTAAGATCACTGGTTTTAAATAATACGGATCTATATAAAGCAAGTATCAGTCTGTTTTTTTATATTTTGTTTAAAAGGGGAAAACAATATGCATTTATTTATCTGGGGGCATATCTTTTGCAACCTTGGATTTTTTTATACAGTTTTGCATTTTGTATGGCATTTTTCTTTGGATCCATGTTATCTTTGCAGATCGTGCAAATGGGCATCAAAGGACTGGTTCTTGTATTTATGAGTTTATTTCCACATTTTATCTGTTACGTGATCACCTTGCTGCTGCTGATCAAGCGAAACTTTTATGCCCAAAAAAAAGAAGAAATGCTCTATGAACAGAGACATTCCTTCTTATTTCGTTTCAGTATTTGGTTTGAAATAACATTTATAATACTGGGATGCATCCTGGAAAGTTTCATCAATCCGTCGATCATGTCAGGAATCCTGAACCTTTGGAAGTGATATATCTAGGATCTTATACGTTTCTATATATAATCTGCCATGCGGTAAAGCAGAGCAGCAGATTTGTCCCATCCAAGACAAGGATCAGTGATAGACTGTCCATATACACCGTTACCGATGGACTGGTTGCCATCTTCGATATAACTTTCGATCATGATACCCTTAACAAGAGATTTGATCTCAGGTAAGAAACTTCTGCTGTGAAGAACTTCCTGTACGATACGAGGCTGCTGATCCCATTGTTTCCCAGAGTTAGAGTGGTTTGCATCAACGATAACAGCAGGGTTCTTTAACTGGAATTTCTCGTACATATAAGCAACACGAGTCAGATCTTCATAATGGTAGTTTGGAATATTGTTTCCATGACGGTTGACAGATCCACGTAAGATGGCATGTGTCAGAGGGTTACCATCTGTCTTGACTTCATATCCATTTGCAATGAAATCATGCTGGTGCTGTCCAGCTGTGATAGAGTTCATCATAACAGTTAAGTCACCACCAGTTGGGTTCTTCATTCCGGCAGGAATATCAAATCCACTAACTGTTAAACGATGCTGCTGGTTCTCTACAGAACGAGCTCCAACGGCAACATAAGATAAAAGATCTTCCATATATGGCCAGTTTCCTGGATAAAGCATTTCGTCTGCAGCAGGCATATGGAATTCTTCTAATGCTTCCATATGAAGTTTGCGGACAGAACGAAGTCCACTAGCCATATCTGGTGCTTTCTCAGGGTCTGGCTGATGAACCATACCTTTGTATCCGTCACCTGTGGTACGAGGTTTGTTTGTATAAATACGAGGGATGATCAGTAACTTATCAGCAAGATCTTTCTGAACTCTTGCCAAACGTCCGAGATAATCCATAACAGCAGTTTCATTATCTGCAGAACATGGCCCGATGATAACTAAGAATTTATCAGATGCGCCTGTGAATACATCACGGATTTCTTTGTCTCTTGCAGCTTTGATTTGTTTTGCTTCTTCACTCAGAGGCATCTCTTCTTTTAGTTCCTCTGGAGAAGGCATTTTAGCGATTTTGTGCATTCCCATAGTTGTTTTCTCCTTAACAATTCATACAATAAAGCAAATTTGCTTGTGTATATTTTAACAAATAATAATCTTTGTGTAAAGATAAGGAAATGTGAAATGGGACTTTACAAAACAGACAGGAGTTATTATAATAAAATTTATAAACAGGAAACACTTTCATTTTCTGGTAATTGAATATTGAAGTAGAGAAGATTGATTCTCCAACTTCAGGGCAGAGTGAGATACGAAAGTATCAATTCTCGACTGGCGGTGATACTCCAAGAGAGGTAAGTCCGCGAGCGTTTGGCCGATCAGGTTAGAATCCTGAACCAACAGTATAGTCTGGATGAAAGAAGTAGTTGGATGACATATCTTAAGATGTTATGCAGATAGAAGATATGTGATCAAGTCAGAAGCCCTGTCGTTTATGTAGATAAATGGACAGGATTTTTTAATTTATAGGGAGACCCTATAAATCTAAGATTTTAAATCAGAAAGGGAGAATTATCATGGCAGGAGACACAATGACAATGAAGAGAACGAAGTTCAATATCAGAACGATCGCAGTGACAGGTATGTTAGGAGCATTAGCAACTGTGCTGATGTTTTTGGAATTTCCAATTCCAATGTTGATACCACCATTTATCAAGTTTGACTTTTCCGAACTTCCAGCATTACTAGCAGCATATGCGATGGGACCGGTATCTGGAATTGCAGTATGTTTTATCAAGAATGCGATCAACCTTCTTCATACACAGACAGGTGGAGTTGGAGAACTATCTAACTTTATCTTAGGTGTATGTTTTGTATTACCAGCAGGACTTATTTATAAGAGAAAGAAAACACAGAAGAGTGCAATGATCGGAGCATTAGCAGGAGCAGTCCTGATGTCAGTAGTCAGTGTATTTTCAAACTACTTTGTTGTATATCCAGTATACACAAACTTCATGCCAATGCAGGCAATTCTTGGAGCATATCAGGCGATCAACAAGAATGTAAAGACATTATGGGATGCATTGATCTGGTTTAATATGCCATTTACATTTATCAAAGGAATGTGCAGTGTTGTGATCACATTCTTTATCTACAAGAAGATTTCCCCAATCTTAAAGGGAACAAATAGATAAGAAGATAAGAAAAAGGTGTCGGAATAAGAATTCCGGCACCTTTTGCGTACACAGAGTTAAAAATTAATCTTCTAATTTTTTAGCTGCTTTTTCCATAAAAGGTTCACTGGCAACGATGAATCTTTCGTGAGTACCGATTCCAACACGCCCTTTGTTATCAGTTACTTCTACATGGAATACCAGACGTTTGCGGTCGATCTCTGTTAAGGAACAATGACATTTGATTGTTCCGCCAACTGGTGTTGCGGAAACATGCGCAATGTTTAAATTTGTTCCAACAGTAGTCTGTCCTTCCTCAAGTTTTCCAGCTAGTAGATTAACTGCAGACTGCTCGATCAAAGAGATCATGGCAGGTGTGGCATAAACAGGAAGGCTTCCGCTTCCCCATTTTTCAGCAGTGTTTTCTGGAACTACTTCTTCTGTTAATTCGATTTCGTCTCCAACATGAATGTTCATAATTTTCTCTCCTAAAATTTTAGTTTATATGTATATCTTTAGTATAGCAAAGTTCGTTAAAAATTCCATAGTTTTTTCACATTTTTACAAAAAATTGCACAAGGAAGAAAGACTGGACTCGATTTAAAAAATAAGGTATGCTATTGGTAAATTGGAGGTGCTTGGTTTGAAATTATATTTGATCAGACATGGAGAAACAGATTGGAACAAGGAATTTAAGATTCAGGGAAGTTCAGACATCGAATTGAATGAATATGGAAGAGAATTGGCATTTATTACGCGAGAAGGTCTTAGACATATTCCATTTGATATCGCATATACCAGTCCGTTGAAACGTGCGAAGGAAACAGCAGAGATCATTCTTGGAGGCAGGAATATTCCGCTATATGAAGATAAACGGGTTCAAGAAGTGTGTTTTGGATCGTTTGAGGGTGCAACGTTAAAGGAATTGAGAGAAAGACAGGATCCATTTCTCAAATTCTTTGATGCGCCAGAAGAATTTAAAAAAATTGAAGGATGTGAGACACACGAAGAGGTGATCGCAAGATCATCTGATTTTTTCAATGATATGATCTTGCTAAATGAGAAAAAATATCAACATATAGCAGTATTTTCTCACGGAGCATGGATCCACAGCTTACTTACATATATTTATCAGAGAGAGATTAAGGAATACTGGCATGCACCAAGACAGGAAAACTGTGGTGTGACAACAATCCAGATTGAAGATGGTGTCTGCCATGTATTAAAGGAATCAGAGATTTTCTACAATAAAGATGGAGAATGATATATGACAAAAAGACAATTTATGGAGGAGTTAAGATCTTCCTTAGAGGGAATGGTATCACAGGCAGTGATTCAGGAGAACATGAATTACTATGAGGATTATATCAATGAGCAGATCCGAAATGGAAAGAACGAACAGGATGTATTGAATGAATTAGGAAGTCCGAGACTGATCGCCAGATCGATCATTGATGCCAAAGGTGAGGATGATGACTATGTACAGACAGAGTATTACGAAGAGGAACAGGATGAAGGAACACCAGAAGATATGTTTGGTGGTAACACACATATTTTTACGATGAATTCTACAAAGTTCAAACTTGGATGTCTACTGTCAGTGATCATATTTATTTTTATCATTTATTTACTATTTCATGTATTTAGTGCAATGATGGTTGTGTTAGGACCCGTGATCATTATCGGTGTGATCGTAGCTTTGATCATGAAGATCACAGGAAGGTAAGGAAACAAAGAAAGGAATCAATATGGATATAAATGAAGAAGCATATGCGATACAGGAAGAAGTGGTCGAATTTCGAAGAGCACTGCACCGTTGTCCTGAGATAGCATTTCATGAAACGATGACGATGGAATATATCAGAGAACATCTGGAAGAATGGGAGATTTCTTATAAGATTTTTGATCCATCAGGAATCATTGCAGTTGTTGGCAATGGCAAGAAAGAAACGATCGCATTAAGGGCAGACATGGACGCATTGGAAGTACAGGAAGAGACAGGACTTGATTTTGCATCTTTGAATCACGGATGTATGCATGCATGTGGACATGATGGACACACAGCAATCTTACTTGCAACAGCAAAGATATTGAAGAAACATGAATCAGAACTTGACCGCAGAGTATATCTTGTATTTCAGCCTGCGGAAGAAACCGCAGAAGGAGCCAGATTCATGTTGAAGACAGGAGTTTTGGACAGTGTGAAACGCATTTATGGAATCCATATTTTTAACGGTATACCGTCTGGCAAGATTTCACTGGAAGCAGGCCCAAGAATGGCAGCGACAAACTGGCTGGCAGTTCATTTATACGGAAGATCAGGACATGCAGGGAAACCACATGAAGGGATTGATACTGCAGTGGCAGTATCTTCCATGGTTATGAATTTTCAGAGCATCATCAGCAGGAATTTAAATCCATTAGATCCAGCAGTTTTAACGATCGGAAAGGTCGAAGCCGGGACAGCGAGAAATGTGATCGCAGGGGAAGCAAAGATCGAAGGGACTGCAAGAACATTTTCCAGACAAGCTCAGGAGATGATCGAGCACAGAGTCAAAGAGATCGCGAAAGCCCATGAACAGATGTATGGAGTAGATGTTTCGGTTGATTTTCAACAATCAAGCCATGGGGCACTGATCAATGATCCGGGTGTTGTAGAAGATGTCATGGAGAAAGCAGGGGAAGTCTTTGATCCGTCAGAGTTTACCCATGTTGAAGCAATGATGTTAGGAGAAGATTTTGCAAATTATCTGGAAGAAATGGATGGATGTTTTGCATTTATCGGTGGTGGCGACCACCCTGCAAACCATCATGGAAAGTTTGATTTTGATGAAAAAGCATTGATCAGTGGTGTCCGTCTCATGCTGACATTTGTAATTGTATAAGATATAGTTCATGAAAATCAGTTGTAGATAGGAACAACATATGATATAATCAAAAACCAACAGAAACACGTATATTTAATAGAAGAAAAGGTAGGGAAATATGAATTTAGTATACCACAGTACAAGAAATAGTGAAGAAACAGCAACCGCCTCTGAAGCTATTTTAAAAGGATTAACAAGCGATGGAGGATTATTTGTACCAGACAGCATTCCAAAATTAAATGTATCGTTGGAAGATCTGACACAGATGTCCTATCAGGAAATTGCTTATGCAGTCATGAAAGAATTCCTTACAGATTTTACAGAAGAAGAATTAAAGACATGCATTAATAATGCATATGACAGCAAATTTGATACAGAAGAGATCGCAGTGACAAAGAAAGTAGATGGAGCATATTATCTGGAATTATTCCATGGAGCAACCATCGCATTTAAAGATATGGCATTATCTATTCTGCCACATTTACTTGTAACATCAGCAAGAAAGAATAATGTAAAGAATGAGATCGTGATCTTAACAGCAACATCCGGAGACACAGGAAAAGCGGCTTTAGCAGGATTTGCAGATGTACCGGGAACAAAGATCATCGTATTCTATCCAAAGTCTGGAGTCAGCCCAATTCAGGAAAAACAGATGGTAACACAGAAGGGTGACAATACATACGTGATCGGAATCAAAGGAAACTTTGATGATGCTCAGACAGGTGTTAAGAAGATGTTCTCTAACAAAGAGTTAGCGAAAGTGATGAATGACAACGGATTCCAGTTCTCATCTGCAAACTCAATCAACATCGGACGTTTAGTGCCACAGGTTGTATATTATGTAAAGGCTTATGCTGATTTATTAAAACAGGGTGCATTAAAGGCCGGGGAACCTATGAATGTAGTCGTTCCAACAGGAAACTTTGGTAATATTCTAGCTTCTTATTATGCAAAACAGATGGGTATTCCAATCGGCAAATTTGTCTGCGCATCTAATAAGAATAAAGTATTATTTGATTTCTTTGAGACAGGAAAATACGATCGTAACAGAGAATTCTATGTTACAACATCTCCATCTATGGATATTCTGATCTCAAGTAACTTAGAGCGTATGATCTATAGAATCGCAGGAAATGATGCAAAACAGTGTGCCAAATTTATGGCAGCATTGACAAAAGACGGTGAATATGTGATCACAGATGCCATGAAAGCAGAATTATCTGAGTTCTTTGGAGCTTTCGGAAGTGAAGAAGAAACAGCAGTGAAGATCAAAGAAGTCTATGATAAAGAAGGATATGTGATGGATACACATACAGCAGTCGCAGCAGTTGCATATGACAAATACAAAGCAGCGACAGGAGATGACAAAACTCCAACAGTGATCGCTTCTACAGCAAGTCCATACAAATTCACAAGAAGTGTTATGGATGCGATCGATCCAGCATACGATGCAGAAGATGACTTTGAATTAGTTGATGAACTTAACAAAGTATCTAAGACAGCAATTCCAAAAGCGATCGAAGAGATCAGAACTGCACCAGTTCTTCATGATACGGTATGTGAGACAGCAGGAATGGAAGACGAAGTGAAGAAGATTCTTGGAATCTAATGAATCATAAAAAAGCAACCCATGGAAGAAAATGGGTTGCTTTTTTTATGCGAAAATGTTATGATAAACCAAGATAGGGAATAAATGGAAGAGAATACAATATCAGATAATTCTAAAAACATATCAACAAGATAAATCTAAGATGAGATCAATCAGATCTGACAAATCCATTCACGACATATGATGATCGAATGATGATGAATCCAAGGGAAGCTGACAATTGAATAAGACCATTTTCCGGCACAGTCCGGGAGGACATATTCCGCCATGATCTGCGGGCAATGAATTTTATGCCATGAACAATAGGATTGAGGTTCTTTTATGATACCACGAAGAGCACAGGGAGCGAACAAGGATATGATAATGAGACTTCTGCATGGTCATGGAGGTGAGTGCAGCCTGTCATAAGAATGAGGGGAGCCGGGAGGCTATGAGACATTTTGTCTGTTGGAGAATGAGGGAAATATAAAGATATGACAAGGAGGAGAGTACATTATGAAGAAAAAGAGACAATGGTTCATGTGCCTTGGGATGATCGGAGTTTTTACGGCATCCGTAATCTTATCTGTGTTTGGACAGCGAAAGGTGAAAGCACAGTTAAATACTGAGAATGCGGGGAAGATCACAAGCAGTTGGGCAGATGAGAAACATATTTTCTCATCATTTGACGATGAAAAAGCACTTTCAGTGGATGCATCCTACGGTTTTAAGATGCATGCAACAGATCAGACGAAGACGATCATAGAAGCAGGAAAGAAAGCAGCAAAATTACCAGAGATCGAGATGCCGGATTTCCTTAAAAAGTATACATGGTTTCAGACTTCACAAAATACCGCAGGGAATATTAAGATCCGAAAAACAAATATGGAGATCTATCAATGCAAAGCCGATGGAAGTAATGGCCATTGGGAAAAATTAGATTTGGTCATGACGGTTACTGGAATCGAAAAGTATAAGAATCAAGACGGTTATGTGGCGATTGGAAGCGGCATCAATGGATGTGCTTATGTTGGAATCGAAGAGATGACATTAAAAAGTGATTTTTATAAAGCAGGAACGAATACACCAGTAACGATCAAAAGTAATATGACGTTAAAGGATATTGATACATATCAGTATATCGGGATCAAAGCAAACAAGATTCACGGAGAATATGTATCAAAGAATACAAAATTAAGTTGTAAAAGATCAGGGGAAACTAGTATTTATTATGCGGATTTTCCAGATAATTACAGTAGTGAAGATTTTACTTGTGTAGGATTTACATTTGCATCAGATTCTTTTGAATATACATTCGGAAGGAGTCTTGAAAAAGCACCAACAAAAGAGGAGCAATATGTAGGATATGGACAGAATATGATCCGCTTTGACCCAGTTGACCCAACCAAAGAGGTGATCGGAGAAGATGGGACCAAGACGGAACATCTAAGAGTGCAAGATCTGGCAAAATCTTGGGATTATGAAGTCAGTCAGGTAATTGCGGGAGAAATTCCAAAGGCACATTATTTTGATAAGTTTGCATTTGAAGATCAGATCGAATCCTGTTTAAAGATTCTGGATATCAAGGTTTACGGAGATGATGAGGATGTAAGCAGTCAGTTTGATATTTCACAAAACGGCAATCTTGTAAGAGCAGAACTTAAGAATCCGAAAGATGCCGAATTTTATAAAAAATCTGTTTATAAATTAAAGATCAAAGTAAAGATGAATATTCCGGAGAATGCATCCAAAGAACAGTTAGATCAATTGCGTAAGATATGGAAAGAACATGGGCATTATAATACAAAGGAAACGATGATCACAGAAAAAAATACAGCGAAAACGATCATTAATGATAAGATAGAAATGACCAATGAGGTTCGTGTAGATATCGAGCTGCCAAAAGAAAATGTAGATACGCCGGGTCTTTTGATCAGGAAAGAGACAAAACAATATGAATATCAGGCAAAAGATGAGATCACCTATAAGGTAACAGTGAAAAATCAAAACGAAAAAGCAAAGACAGCTTATTTTACGATTCAGGATACATCCTTTGCAAGTGTGATGGATATGAAGTTACAGGATATAAAAATCAATGGTCTTGATAAGAAGGATTACATATTACAGACAGAAAATAATGGATTTATTTTGAAGTCAAAAGGTGATTATGCCCTTCCATATGGACAGACGATCGAGATTACATATACAGTAAAAAGTGGAGTCCTTACAAATGGAAAAGTGATCGATAATACTGCATCTGCATGGGCAGCAGGAATTCCAGAAACAAGGGCATCAAGGCAGGTGTATATCAACTCGCCAAAAAATAATGTGATAAAATCAGCTCCAGTACAGCTTTATAAAAAAGGAGATCATGTAACTTATCAGGCAGTGATCACCAATCCAAATCCGGGAACTTTTATGAGAAATTTGGAGATTCAGGATGAACTTCAGGCAGAAGGGATCAAGATCATACCAGGAACCGTAGCGGTTATATCTGGTGGGAAAAACATTGCATCTGAGTGTAAGATCACATTTGATCCAAGTGGAAGAAGTTATGAGATCATAACACCACTTGCACTGAAAAATGGTACGATTCCAGCAATGGGTTCGGAAGAAGGAAAGAAAACAGGATCTTATGAAAATCTTCGCATGACGGATAAGATAGAGATCACTTATCAGGCAGTGATTGAAGAAGATGGACTCGAAGGACAGGAAGTAAAGAATATTATGCACGTTGCTGCGACAAAAAACAGCAATGGAGATCTGATCCGGGAAGATAAAGAGATTCCGTCAGGAAGCGGGATGGCAGATGAGACGATCAAGGTGAAAGCACCAAAACTGCAAATCACAAAACAATCGGATAAAAAGGTTTATGCAGTAGGAGAAACTGGATATTATAAACTTCATATCACACAAGGAAAAGAAGGCATGACAGCACAGAATGTAAAAGTCGTGGATGAGTTCGAAAAAGAAGGTATGAAGGTTCAGAAGATCGAAGTAAAACTTAATGAAAAAGATATTACATCGGATTGCAAGATTGATGCGAAAGACCATCGGTTTACGATTGAAACAGGAAAAGATCTTGGTGAAAATGATGTGATGACGGTAGCTTATCAGGTTGTATTTGAAAAGAGGATTGAAGGAGCCGTGAAGAATACAGCAGTTGCAGGAAGTGATAATACAGAAGATGATCAGGATGAAAATACAGTCGTTGTAAAACCACCTGTGTTAAAGATTGAAAAAAGTACTGCGCATAAGTCTTACAAAGAAGGACAAAGCGGAGAATACAAGATCCGTGTAACACAGAGAAATGAGAATATGACAGCACATCAGGTAGTCGTAGAAGATCATTTTGAACAAGAAGGAATGGAGATTTCACAGATCCGTGTAAAATACAATGGGGAAGATATCACCAAGCAATGTGAGATCATAATAGATGAGAATCTTAGAAAATTTAAGATCATCACAGGAAAAGATGTCAGTGACAAAGATGAACTTCTGGTAATATATCAGACAGCATTTAAGAAGATGATCACAGGAGATATCAAAAACATTGCGGAAAGCTATAGTGATGATGCGGATAAAGTCAGAGATGATCAAGTGGTAGTAATGGAAGCTGTACAGCCAGCATTGATGATCACCAAAAAGGTTGATAAAACAACATATAAAGTTGGTGATATCTGCGAGTATCAGCTGGTTGTTACGCAGACGATCAAAGATGCGATCGCAAAAAATATTGTGATCGAAGATCAGCTTTCAAGAAATGGAGCTAAGGTGATCAAGAACAGCATTAAGATTTATGCACCAGATGGATCAGATATTACCAGACAGTGCACGATCACTGCAGGAGAAAATAAGTATGTCATTGAGACAGGAAAGAGTTTATCTTATGATGAATCCATAAAAGTATCGTATCAGGTAAAACTAAAAGAAGCATCACTTTCTGGAAAGACATTAAAAAATACAGCGATAGGAAAAGCAGATTTTGTCAAACCAGTCAGTGCAGTACGTTTAGTGAAGATCAAAAAAGAATCGAAATCAACAGTGACAACGGGAAATAAAGCAGATCGATCCAATACTTCTGAATATAAAAGATCACCAGGAACAGGGGATGCAGCGAGCACACCAAAAACAGGAGATTCGTTTGATGAGAAATGGATTTTTGCATTGTTGGCAGCATCTTTAGGTGGAAGTTTTATATATTGGAAAAAGAAGAAAAAACACTAGTAATTCTAGGGACAAAGCCTTTACGAAACACTGAGGATAAGGTACAATGAAAGAAAAATGTTGGGAGTGACGTATATGGCAAAAGATTTTTTCGGACGTCTGGAAGAAACGATTCAGACCACAGGGAAAGCAGCGGCGCAGAAAGCTAAAGAAGTCGCAGATTCCGCAAAAAGACATAATGATCTAAGAGTCGCCAAGAGAGATTTAAATGATCTGTACCGTCAGGTGGGAGAGAAGTATTTTGAAGAACATATGGATTACCCACAGGCAGAGTATATTGACCTGTTTAATCTGATTGAGAAGCTTCGTGGAGATATCGAAATCTTGAAGCAGGAGATTGACGGAGGAGACGACGAAGCGGCGGAAGAAGATATCGAAGATATCGAGGAATAAACTATTAACAAACACAACAAAACAGTGAAAGAAGCTTGTAAAGATTTATCTTTATGAGCTTTTTTTCATTTAGGAGGAATTTATGATAGATACAATTGGAATGACAGATATTGGGAATGGGAGACCATCCAATCAGGATGCTTATCTGTTGCGTCAGAAGGAAAAGAACGGAAAGCTTTATCTGCTCGCAGTCGTCTGTGACGGCATGGGAGGTTTGAAAAAAGGAGAGATTGCCAGTCATTATATCGTGGAAGTATTAAAACAATGGTTTGACGAAACGTTGTTTGATGGATTAGAAACTATGGGAATTGATATGATCGAGCAGAATCTGATCGATCTGATCCGCAGGATCAACCAGAATCTTTTGTTAATGAGTCGTCGGATGGAAGAAACAAAATCCATGGGAAGCACATTAACCTTATTGTTTGTTGAAGAACATGAATTTTTTGTTTTAAATGTCGGTGATTCGAGAACTTACTGGTTTGACAGGAACCGTAAATTTGTAACGACAGATCACACTCTGGCAGAGTTGGAACTGCGTGCTGGACATCTCACAAAAGAACAGGCAAAAAAAGATCCGAGAAGACATATTCTGATCCAGTGTGTAGGTGTGACAAAAGATATCCGGATTGACTGTTACAAAGGCAGATTAAATCCAGGAATGGAGTTTTTATTATGTACCGATGGCTTTTATGGGCTGCTTGAGGAAGAAGAAATCTATCAGGTAGAGGCATCAAAAGAACAGATCAAAGAATGGGTGCAGAAATGTTTTCAGAAAGTAAAAAGAAGAGGAGAATTAGACAATCTGTCCTGTGTGATCGTCAAAGTTCCGAACAAGAAATAGGAAAGATTTATCACCAACGTTATCAAGTCAGAAAAATACTTGGAGAAGGCGGAATGGGTAAAGTTTTTCTTGCACTGGATCAAAAGACAGGAAAAGAGGTTGCTGTGAAGATCGTAAAGGATCAAAAACAGTGGGACAGGGAGAGGGTGATCTTGCAAAAATTAAAACATACCAAAGGTGTGCCGGAATTATTTTTTGCAGGAAAGGAAAAGGAACTTTTTCTGGTGATGGAATATATTCTTGGAAATTCGTTAAAACGATATGGCAGAGTCTGTGGAAAACTTTATAAAAAGAAAAGTTTATTGTGGATGATCAAGATCTGCAAAGTGCTGAATAAGATTCATGAACAAGGAATCATTCATATGGATCTGAAACCGGAAAATATCATGCTTGATCAATCTGGAAATATATACTTGATCGATTTTGGAGCGGCATTGTTTGCGGGAGAAAAATTAAGTGGATATGGAACCAAAAACTATGCATCAAAAAAACAGGCAAAGACAGAAGAAAGAGCAGACATTTATTTTGATATATATAGTTTAGGAAAAACAATGGAATCTTTATTGAAAGCAACAGATGCTGTCCAAAAGATCATAGAAAAATGCCTGATCGATGATGATGCAAAAAGATATCACAACACAAGGCAGATTCAGGCAGATTTTGAGAGAATATTGAGAATCTGTCGTATGAAGAAAGGGTTCATGGTGGTGATTGCTGTTTTTTGTATCCAGAATCTCTGGAATCAGATACAGAGGGAAGAGCAAAGAGAGAAAGAAGTCATTGTACAGAAAAAGTCTCAAAGAGAGATAAAAAAGGCAATGGCTTATTTTTATGGAACGGATCAGATACAAAAGAATACACAATTGGCACGAGTGTATCTTGAAAGATGTAGAGGGATGAAAAAGAATGTGTCATCGTATTTGGTGCTTTTAGATGTTTTAGATGACAGGAGAAATGATATAAGTGCGGAAAAACTTATGAAGATCGTACAGGATTGTCAGACCGATGTGCATGATTTCTGGTCGGCATATTTTTATCTTCATTTTTATACAGTAAATACAGCAAAACTGTCAGAGAATGTATGGAAAGAAGCAGAAAAAATGTTAGAACAGATACAAAAATATCCACAAAAGGAAGAATATCAGAAATTAGTGGAAGAAGACCGGATCAATTTATATGAAAGAGAAGCAGAAAAAGGAGATGATAGAAAGTTTTTAGAGGAAACAGACCGGGTTTTCAAAGAAAATCTTAGAGGAGATTCTGCATGGAAATTGTATGAAAGAAAGCTTGTTTATCTGGAATCAAAACAGCCAGATATCAGCAGGGAGTTTGAACGATTTCTAAAGAAATATCCAAAAGTTATGGATGCCTATGTGGAGTATAGTATTTATTTATGCAGGAACAATAAAATGACACAGGCACAAAGGGTCTATAGGGAAGGTAGAAAACGGACAGGAATGACAAGCAAAAGAGCAGAGGAATTGAGGAGGAAACTTGGGTTATGATCAGAAAATATAAGATATATATCATCATGGGAATCACAGTACTTCTTCTTTTTATGGTTTTACCGGTCGATACGAAGGGAGATTGGGAAATCCCTTGGGACATTACTCTGGAAGGAGAAGGGAATGATCCTGCATTTCGAAGCAGTACAGTGATGGAAATATTTCTAAAAAATGGGACAGCACCAAAGGATGTTACAATTTTCGTGAATCAACAGAAAATAAATCTGATCTGGGATTACGAACAAAGTACACAGATCAGTTTTCAGGAAGAAGGGATTTATAAGGTTCATATTGTTCATAAAAATGGATATGAAGAAATAAGGCAGGTTATGGTCGAATTAAATAATCCAACAACAGCCAAGATCACAGCGGGAGCGTATACTCCAGGAGCATGGAGCAAAAAGAATGTGGTATTGGAAGCTTATGGAGCCAAAGCAGTTTCTGATATTCAATTTTATGAATATAAAATAGGACAAGATGAATGGAAGCAGATGAAAAATAACAAGTTAGAGATCAGCAAAGATTTTGATGAGCTTGTTTATATCAGAGCAGTTTCAAAGGCTGGAAGAGAAGGAGTGATCAGTCAGATTCCAGTGAGAGTATGGAAACAAAAACCAGAACTTGCAAAGATCCAATGTGATCAGGAACCTATTGGTGGATGGTATTCGAAAATTCCTGTTTTCTCATATGATCTGAAGGAAAAAGAAGGACCACAGGTGCATCTTTATGCGCAGCTTACAGATTTGAAGACAAAAGAGATATTGACAGGAATCGATCAGATTCCTAGGATCAGGAAGGATGGAAGATATCAGCTTGACATCTATACGAAAGATGAATCTGGAAATCGATCAGAACAACTCTACCAAACGACTTGTTTTGTGGATACGGATAATCCAGAGATTTTTGTCCGCTATCAAAATCCAAGATCAGAAATTTTAAAATACCAGAAAGCTCAGATCATAGTTAAGGATGAAAATCTGAAAAAGGGAAATATGATCTTAAGAACATCGGGGAAACAGGTAAAGCCATGGAAGTTGGAAGGTGATCATTATGAAACAGAAGTTATATTTTTAAAGGACGGAAAACAGACATTGTCTGTTCAGGCAGAAGATCTGGCAGGAAATAAGATGATCATACAGGAAAAGTCGTTTATCATTGATACACAAAAACCAAGGATTAAAATTCAAGGAATTGACAATGGAAGATCATATTCAAAGCCTGTAAAAATTCAAGTAGATGTGAAAGATCAAAATCTGAATCCAGATAAGACATATATTTATCTTAACGGAAAGAAGATGAAATCCGTTATGATCAAAAAGGATGGATATTATACCATTGATGTGAAAACTGAAGATCTTGCAGGAAATCAAAATAGGTGCAGCAGAAAATTTACTGTCAATCAAAAAGGCATACAGATTCATTTTCTGCAGGAGGATTTAAAGGAAAAACAGATATCAACAAAAAATCTGAAGCCAGGATTTCGCATTGAAAGTCTGGAACCAGTGCAGGTAATGGCATTTCTTGTGAATGGGCAAAAAAAGGAATATCAATGGAAAGAAGATAAAGTTTATATAAAAGATCCTATCACAGAAAATGGGAAATGCAGTGTCAGTCTGCATGTAAAAGACAGTGCCGGAAATGAAAAAACAAGTGAAGAAATACAGTTTTTTTATGACACACAAAAACCGGTGATCAAAATAGAAGGGCTTGATCAGAAATCTGAATGTGAATATGGAAAACAGATCAGCATTCTTCTGGAAAATAAAACAGATCAGTGGGAGAAGGTTATTTTGGATGGAAAAGAACAAAAACTGGAACATCATAAGATCACATGGAAAGAATTGGCTCCTGGAAAGCATGTTCTTCATCTGAAAGCAGTGGATCAGGCAGGAAATAAAACTGATCAAAGGATCACATTTAAGATTACAAAAGTCCTTCCAAAAGCAGTGAAACAAATTGTGGTAAAACAAGATAAAATACCATCAAAAAAAGATGAAAAAAAACAAACACACCCCAATTTATGGATTTTATTTCTCATAGGAACAAGCATTTTCGTATCTGTAAAAATGTTTTGTAGTTATAGGAAATCCAGGCATTCTTGAATCTTTTTCATTCTATGTTATAATAAAGGTTACGTATATAGTTCAATCAAATGGAGGAATGGATATTATGGCAGAAGAAGTAAAAGAAACAAGAGAAGATTTCGAAGCACAGTTAGAAGAATCTTTAAATAAAGCATCAACAAATGAAGACGCAGTATGGAACCGTTTAGAGCAGATGAAAGAAGATGGGGATGTTCTGGCATTGACAGTTGGCGGTGTTGTAAATGGTGGAGTTATCGTTTATGTCGAAGGAATCCGTGGATTTATTCCAGCATCTTTATTATCAACAAAATATGTAGAAGATCTGAACGTATGGTTACAGAAAGATGTGGAAGCAAAGATCATCACAGTAGAACCAGAAGAACAGAGACTTGTCTTATCTGCAAAAGCTGTTGAGAAGGAAAAAGAAAGAAAAGAACGCGAGAATAAGATCAATGAATTAAAAGTTGGTACAGTTGTAGAAGGTACAGTTGAAAATATCATGCCATATGGAGCATTTGTTGATATCGGTGATGGAATCAGTGGATTAGTTCATATTTCACAGTTAAGCCAGAAGAGAGTAAAATCTCCAGAAGAAGTTGTGAAAGAAGGAGATGCTGTTACAGTTAAGATCATTAAAGTTGCAAATGGAAAAGTAAGTTTAAGTATCAAAGCATTAGAAGATGATAAAGAAGCAGCTAAGAAAGCAGAAGAAACTGGTGTGGAATACACAGAAGATGCAGCTGGAACAAGTCTTGGTGACTTACTTGCAAATATCAAATTATAGGAAGGAACATATATGGCAGGATCAGGTTTTGGCACAAATTTTCGAATTACAACATGGGGGGAAACTCATGGTGCAGGCGTAGGTGTCGTGGTAGATGGATGTCCGGCTGGATTACCTCTTGAGAGAGAAGATGTTCAGAAATATCTGGACCGCAGAAAACCAGGGCAGTCAAAGTATACAACACAGAGAAAAGAAGGAGATCAGGTTGAGATTCTTTCTGGTATCTTCGAAGGAAGAACAACAGGGACTCCGATCTCCATGGTTGTATATAACAAGGATCAGAGGTCTAAAGATTACAGCAATATCAAAGATATTTACCGTCCAGGACATGCAGATTTTACATTTGACATGAAATATGGATTCAGAGATTACCGCGGTGGCGGCAGATCTTCTGGACGAGAGACGATCGGACGTGTAGCAGCAGGAGCTGTAGCAGCGAAAGTTTTGAAAGAACTGGGAATTGAGATTAAAGCTTATGCAAAAGCGATCGCCGGAATTGAAGTATCTAAGGAGCATTTTGACTTTGCGGAGATGAATAACAATCCATTTAACATGCCAGATAAAGAGGCAGCAAAACTTGTACAGGAGAAAGCAGACCAGATGATCAAAGAGATGGATTCCATCGGTGGTATCATTGAATGTCAGATCACAGGAATGCCAGTTGGAATCGGGGAAACCGTTTTTGATAAACTGGATGCAGAACTTTCGAAAGCCATTATGTCCATTGGATCAGTAAAAGGCTTCGAGATCGGAGATGGATTTGAGGCTGCCAACCTGCGAGGGTCAGAGAATAATGATGATTTTATCTGTGTTGATGGGAAGGTAGAAAAAGAGACAAATCATTCTGGAGGAGTTCTTGGAGGAATGAGTGATGGAAGTGCGATCGTATTCCGTGCAGCCATCAAACCGACACCATCGATCGCACAGACACAGAAGACAGTCAATCGTGATCTTGATAATGTAGAGATTGAAATTCATGGCCGTCATGATCCAATGATCGTGCCAAGAGCTGTAGTTGTGGTAGAATCAATGGCAGCTGTTACGATTCTTGATGGAGTTTTAAAGAATCTTGGTGCAACAATGGATAATATTAAGAAAATTTATGGTGAATAAGAATGTATGAATTAATCAAAAAAGACGGAAGAGCAAAAAGAGGCCGTTTAACAACGGTCCATGGTGTGATCGAAACACCAGTATTTATGAATGTCGGGACTGTGGCAGCGATCAAAGGTGCAGTCAGTACAGATGATCTCAAAGATATTGGAACACAGGTGGAGTTATCTAATACATATCATCTGCATGTAAGAACAGGAGATAAGCTGATCAAGGAATTTGGAGGGCTGCATAAGTTTATGCACTGGGACCGCCCGATCCTTACAGATTCTGGCGGATTTCAGGTGTTTTCATTGGCGAAGCTTCGTAAGATCAAAGAAGAAGGCGTTTCTTTTGCTTCTCATATTGATGGAAGAAAGATTTTCATGGGACCAGAAGAAAGTATGCAGATCCAGTCAAACTTAGGATCAACGATCGCGATGGCATTTGACGAATGTCCGCCACATCCTGCAACAAGAGAGTATATGCAGAATTCTGTTGATCGTACAACAAGATGGTTGAGACGATGCAAAAAAGAGATGGACCGCTTAAATTCTCTGGAAGATACAGTCAATCCACATCAGATGTTATTTGGGATCAATCAGGGTGGAACATTTGAAGATATCCGAATCGAACACGCCAAAGAGATTTCCAAGATGGATCTAGATGGATATGCATTAGGTGGACTTGCGGTTGGAGAAACACATGAAGAGATGTACAATATCCTTGAAAAGACAGTGCCATATCTGCCAGAAGATAAACCAACTTACCTGATGGGGGTTGGAACACCGGTGAATATTTTAGAAGCAGTTGACCGTGGAGTTGATTTCTTTGATTGTGTATATCCAACAAGAAATGGCCGTCATGGACATGTATATACGAATCAGGGAAAACTTAATATGTTCAATAAAAAATACGAACTGGACCATCGTCCGATCGAAGAAGGATGCCAGTGCCCAGCCTGTAGAAGTTACAGCAGAGCCTATATCCGACATCTTTTAAAAGCAAAAGAAATGCTAGGAATGAGATTATGTGTCTTGCATAACTTGTATTTTTATAATACAATGATGAGTGAGATTCGTCAGGCAATCGAAGAAGGCAATTATAAGGAATACAAGAAACGTAAGATCGATGGCATGATGAACCAGTAATCTTATTAGAAAGATGGAGGAAGAAAATGGATCAGGTTACAATGACAATTCTGATGTTGGTTGTTTGTTTTGGATTAATGTACTTTTTAACGATCAGACCACAGAAGAAAAAAGAAGAAGAATTAAAACAGATGATGGAAACTTTGGAAGTTGGAGACAGCGTGTTGACAACAAGCGGATTTTACGGAGTTGTTGTAGATAAAGTTGATGAAACAACAATCATTGTTGAATTTGGTAACGACAAACATTGCCGTATTCCAATGGAGAAATCAGCAATCCAGGCAATGGAAAAAGCGAACGCATCATCATCTGAAGAATAAGATGAATATTTGATCAAAAGAAAAGAATCTGAGACAGAGAATAGTATCTGTATTTCAGATTCTTTTTTGTTTCTTAATATTAATTCATCAGATCATCAATCAAATGATCTGGGACAAATAACGGTCCGCGTCCGGTTCCGATTTCAATATCTGGTTTATTCGTTCCATGGAAGTCTGATCCTCCAGTTGCAAGAAGATCATATTCTTTCTGCCATTGGCGAAGTTTTGTGATCTGGCCGATATGATGGGAAGAATGATAAACTTCGATTCCTGCGAGCCCTTCTTCTTTCAGATCATGAATGAGATGTTTGGTATCTTCATTTGAAAATTTATATAAAAATGGATGTGCAAGAACCGGAATTCCGCCAGCATCAAGGATTAATCTTAAGCAATCTTTTGGATCAAAAAATGGTTTTGGAACATAATATTTACACTTTTCACCAAGATATTTGGAAAAAGCCTGATCCGTGGAAGAACAAATGCCTTCTGCGATCAAAGTTCTTGCAAAGTGAGCTCGTGTGATCACAGTATGAGGATCACCATTTTGCAGTTTTTCAAGCGTGATCGGATAACCGTCTTTTTGAAAGAGTTCGATCATATCAAGATTTCTCTGAAACCGTTTGTCACGGAGCATGTTGAGAGTATGATTTAACTGCTGATCCTTATAGTTGATTCCGTATCCTAATACATGAATCTCACGATGAAGTGCATCACATGAAATTTCAATTCCAGGAATGAATTTCAGATCATCTGGAAGATCCATAGCAAGAATTTCCGGAATTCCATCGACAGTATCATGATCTGTCAGAGAAAATCCATATAATCCTTTTGCTATCACTTTTTGAACAATCTGTTTTGGTGTAAAAGTTCCATCGGAACAAGTAGAATGTATATGAAGATCGATCATAGGAAAACTCCTTTCGTATTTTTAATGTCAGTTTATCACAAAAAGGCATAGATTCAAAATACCAGTCATAGATTAAATAGAAAAAGGAGCAATTGTTATGGACATGGGGAAAAAGGGACTCTATATGATACAAAGTCTGGTATTTGCCTACATTGCCACAGGAATTTTATTGTGTCTTCTTGCATTTATCATCTATCAAAGCAATGCAGGAATGAAGATCGCGAATCTTGGGGTCACACTTACATATATTCTTGCATCTGTTTTTGCTGGCATGCTGATCGGAAGTAAGATCGGAAAAAAGAAGTTTTTATGGGGATTTGCAGCAGGAATGTTATACTTTATGATCTTGACTTTGATCTCGTGGATTTTTCAAAAAAATATCGTTCTGTTTTCCACAGAAAGGATCACGGCATGTTTCTTATGTATTGCAGGAGGAACTTTAGGTGGAATGCTTGCTATTTGAAAATGAATATGATACAATATAGCAAGTTATTTTATGAGAATCAGGAGGACGATAAGATGAAACATATTAAAACTCTGACAAATAAAACATTACAGAACACAGTGAAAAAAGGTGGATGTGGTGAATGCCAGACATCTTGCCAGTCAGCATGTAAAACATCTTGTACAGTAGGTAACCAGACCTGCGAACACAGCAAATAGTCAAATCGAACAAAGACTTTGTGCTTGAGGCGTTCCTTGTGGGCCGCCTCATTTTTTCGATGAAAGAAAATAACAGATAAAGGGAGAAAGAAACAATGGTTCACCAGTATAAAAATAATGGATATAACATGGTCCTTGATGTAGCAAGTGGATCTGTCCATGTGGTTGATGACCTGACATATGAGGTGATTGCTTTATATGAGGATCATACATTAGAAGAGATCATCAAAGAATTATCATCCTGGGATGAGAAAGATGTCAAAGAATCTTATGGAGAAGTTACAGAATTAAAAGATGCAGGTGTATTATTTACAGAAGACTGTTATGAAGAATACATTTGTGGATTCAAAGATAGACCAACAGTTGTAAAGGCACTCTGTCTTCATATTGCACATGATTGTAACCTTGCCTGCCGATACTGTTTCGCAGAAGAAGGAGAATACAAGGGAAGACGTGCATTAATGAGTGCTGAAGTCGGTAAGAAAGCATTAGATTTTCTTGTAGAGAATTCAGGAAACCGTAGAAATCTGGAAGTTGATTTCTTTGGTGGAGAGCCTTTGATGAACTTTGATGTAGTGAAAGAGATCGTTGCATATGGACGTTCTTTGGAAGAAACACATGATAAGAAGTTCCGTTTTACATTGACAACAAATGGTGTATTACTAAACGATGATATCATGGAATTTGCCAATAAAGAGATGGATAACGTTGTATTAAGTGTGGATGGAAGAAAAGAAGTTCACGATTACATGAGACCATTCCGTAATGGAAAAGGAAGCTATGATTTTATTATCGACAAATTCAAGAAATTTGCAGATAGCAGAAACCAGCAGAAATATTATGTAAGAGGAACTTTTACACATCATAATTTAGATTTCTCAAAAGACGTTATGCATTTAGCAGATGCAGGATTCGAACAGATTTCTGTAGAACCTGTTGTGGCACCGGATACAGCAGATTATGCGATCACAGAAGAGGATCTTCCAATTCTGATGGATGAATATGATCTTCTTGCAAAAGAGATGATCAAAAGAGAGAAGGAAGGAAAAGGATTTACCTTCTTCCACTTTATGATCGACTTAACAGGAGGGCCATGTGTTGCAAAACGTTTATCCGGATGTGGTTCAGGAACAGAATATCTTGCAGTGACTCCATGGGGAGATTTATATCCATGCCATCAGTTTGTAGGAGAAGAAGACTTCTTAATGGGTAATGTTTACGAAGGAGTCAAGAAAGATGAGATCGTCAAAGAATTCAAGGCATGTAATGTATACTCCAAAGAAGAATGTAAAAAATGTTTTGCAAGATTCTATTGCAGTGGTGGATGCAGTGCAAACTCTTATAACTTTAACGGTACGATCGATGGAACTTATGAGATCGGATGTAAATTAGAGCGCAAGAGGGTAGAATGTGCATTAATGGTAAAGGCAGCATTGGCATTAGAAGGGGAGACGGAGAATGAAGAAGCGTAATAGCAGTGGCAAGTATATTGCAGGGCTTATTTTACTGATCGCTTTGTGTGTATTTGGAGCATTTATCACAACCAAGGGAATTACAAAGAAGAAGATCGGTCGAGCAAGCAATATCGAACTTGGATTAGACCTTGCAGGTGGAGTTAGTATTACATATGAAGTAGATGGCAAGAATGTATCTGATAGTGATATGAAAGATACTGTATACAAACTTCAGAAGCGTGTAGAAGGGTACAGTACAGAAGCAGAAGTTTATCAGGAAGGAAAAGATCGTATCAATATCGAGATTCCTGGAGTGACAGATGCAAACAAGATTTTAGATGAGCTTGGTAAACCAGGAACACTTTCTTTTGCTGTCCAGAAACAGGTAAAAGTAAAGAAGAATGGAAAAACAACGACTCAGACAACATTAGATACTGTATTGACAGGTCAAAATGTTAAGAAAGCCAAAGCTGTAACTAATCAGAATCAGACAACTGGTAAGAAAGAATATTTAGTTGCACTTGAATTTGATGCTAAGGGAACAAAGGCATTTGCGAAAGCTACAAAAGCCAATATTGGAAAACCAATTTATATTATCTATGATAATCAGGTGATCAGTGCCCCAAATGTACAGGAAGCGATCACAAAAGGAGAATGTACGATCGATGGTATGGAAAGTTATGAAGCAGCAGAGAATTTAGCTTCATCAATTCGAATCGGTTCCTTACCAGTGAAATTAAACGAATTACGCTCTAACGTAGTATCTGCGAAATTAGGAGTGAATGCGATCCAGACAACGGTCAAAGCAGGAGTCATCGGATTTGTACTGGTATGCTTGATCATGATCGCATTTTATGCAGTGCCTGGTGTGATTGCGTGTGTGGCACTTGCGATCTATATGCTGATGATGTTATTAGCACTGAATGGATTTAATGCGACACTGACATTGCCGGGACTTGCAGGTATCATCCTCGGTATCGGTATGGCAGTTGATGCAAACGTTATCATTTATGCCAGAATTCAGGAAGAGATCGGGGCAGGAAAGAGTACAGGAGCAGCGATCAAATCTGGATTCGGAAAGGCAGCATCAGCGATCATCGATGGTAACGTTACAACATTGATCGCAGTATTAGTTTTATGGTTTAAAGGATCAGGAACGGTCAAAGGATTTGCTCAGACACTTGGAATGAGTGTATTGATCTCTATGTTTACAGCACTTGTGATCAGCCGATTCCTTGTATATGCGGCATATCATTTTGGACTTCACGACAAGAAATGGTATGGAAAACCAAGAACGATCAAAACAAGAGATTTTGTCCGTACAGGTAAGAAATACGTTGCAGTTGCAGGTGTGATCATTTTGATCGGACTTGCTGCACTTCCAATGAATCGAAGCAAGATTGGATCAATCTTGAATTATGATCTGGAATTTTCAGGTGGTACAGCATCTACGATCACATTCAAGGATGACCAGAAAGTCAATGATTCTCTGGAAAAACAGGTTGTGAAAGCTTACGAGAAAGTCAGCAAGTCAACCTCTGTTCAGAGTCAGAAAGTAAAAGCAAACAATCAGATGGTTGTAAAAAGTGTAGAATTGAATCTGAGTCAGAGAAAACAGATCGAAAATACATTAAAGAAAGATTATAAAGTAAAATCTGTAACAACAGAGAATATCAGTTCAACGATCAGTAATGAAATGCAAAGAGATGCATTTATTTCCGTTGTGATCTCAGCAATCTGTATGCTGATCTACATTGCGATTCGATTCAAAGACGTGAAGTTTGGATCCAGTGCGATCATCGCATTGATCAATGACGTATTGGTCGTATTTGCAGCATATTCTGTTGGAAGATTATCTGTTGGTGGAACATTTATCGCATGTATGTTAACGATCATTGGATATTCTATCAACTCAACGATCGTTATCTTTGACCGTATCCGTGAGAATCTGAAACTTCAGACGATCCGGACAAGAGATGATATCAAAGCACTTGTGAATCAGAGTATTTCAAGTACATTGGTTCGTACGATCAATACAAGTTTGACAACATTTGTTATGGTGTTAGCGTTATTCATCTGCGGAGTATCCTCCTTAAGAGAATTTGCATTAGCATTGATGGTGGGTGTGATCGGAGGAGCGTTCTCTTCTGTATTTTTAACTGGACCACTTTGGTATATGATGAAGACGCGAATTGGATCAGATGTGATCAAAGAAAATCAGGCAGCCAGTCAAGCACAGCCAGAGAAGATCACAGCAAATCCAAACCGCAAGAAAAAGAAGAAAAAGAAAAGAAAATAAAACATTCAAAAAGAGTATTCAGTAAATACTGGATGCTCTTTTTTATGAAAAATGGAGTAAGATGATGGAACAGTGGTATCTGTATAAGAAAAAGGCTAATTTTAATCAGATTGGAGAAAAATTTAACATAGATCCAGTGATCGCACGGCTGATCCGCAACAGGGATGTGGTTGGGGATGAACAAATACAGCAGTATCTGTATGGAGAACTTTCAGATATTTCAGATCCTTTTTTGATGAAAGGCGTCAAAGAAGGAGTTGAGATTTTGAAGCAAAAGGTACAAGAAGGGAAAACGATCCGTATTATTTCAGATTATGATGTAGATGGAGTTGTCTCAAATTACATTTTGTGGAAAGCGATTCATGATCTTGGTGGAAAGATTGATTTTCAGATTCCAGACCGCATGAAAGATGGCTATGGAATTAATGAAAATATCATTGAAAAAGCAGTGGAAGACCAGATTGATACGATCCTTACCTGTGATAATGGGATTGCAGCAGCAGATGCAGTTGCATACGGCAAAGAACATGGACTGACAATGATCATTACGGATCATCATGATGTGCCATTTGATACCGATGAAGCAGGAATGAGAAAAGAGGTTCTTCCACCAGCAGATGTAGTGATCAATCCAAAGCAAGAAGCATGCAATTATCCGTATCCGTTACTTTGTGGAGCAGGAGTGGCTTTTCAGTTTATGAGGGCATTTTATCAGGCAATGGAAGAAGATGAAAGCCAATTGGAAGAGTTGTTATCCATGCTTGCGATCGCGACTGTTTGTGATGTGGTAGATCTGACAGGAGAAAACAGAATCTTTGTCAAAGAAGGATTACGCCGAATCAAAGATACACAAAATATCGGGTTGAAAGCATTGCTGAATGTGCATGATCTGATGGATAAACAGATACAGTCTTATGCACTAGGATTTATTGTTGGACCATGTATCAATGCGAGCGGACGTTTGGAATCTGCCGAAAAAGCATTGAATCTATTTCTGGAAGAAGATGAAGAGAAGGCAAAACAGACAGCAGAAGAATTAAAAGAACTGAATGATCTTCGGAAAACCATGACAGAAAATGGTGTAAAAGAGGCACTGGGACAGGCGTTCGAATATGAAGCAAAAGGAGATAAAGTGCTTGTATTATATCTTCCAGAATGTCATGAAAGTATTGCAGGTATCATAGCAGGAAGGATCAAGGACCGCTTAAATCATCCAGCATTTGTCTTAACAGATGCAAAAGAAGGAATCAAAGGTTCTGGACGTTCCATCGAAGGATATTCCATGTTTGAAGAGATGATGAAAGTCAAAGAGGTGTTCACAAAGTTTGGGGGACATCCAATGGCCGCAGGATGTTCTTTGGAAAAAGAAAAATTACAGGAATTCCGCAAAAAGATCAATGAGAACTGTACCCTTGAGAAAAAAGATTTTGCAAAGAAGGTACAGATTGATATTGATATGCCAGTTGATTATATTACCATGGATCTGATCCATCAGTTATCTGTTTTAGAGCCATTTGGAAAAGAAAATAAAAAACCATTATTTGCACACAGAAAGTTAAAAGTGGAACGTGTGAATGTTTTTGGAAAAAATAAAAATGTGATAAAATTAGCATTAAAGAGTAGTCAGGGAACTAGGATTGATGGCATGATTTTTGAGGATGAAGATGAATTTCGAGAGAAAATGGGAACATCAAAGTATATCACATGTACATATTATCCAGTGATCAATGAGTATCAGGGATATAAAAGTCTTCAGATCAACATTCAAAATTATTTTTTTGTGGAGGAATAACATGAGTAAGATAAAATTAGTAGCAATGGATCTAGATAATACACTCTTAGACAGCGAGAAACAGATTTCAAAACACACAGAAGAAGTTCTAAAAGAAGCGATCAGAAGGGGTGTTTATATAGTTCCAGCAACAGGACGTATTTTTAAAGCAATTCCAGAATTTTTAAGAGATATTCCAGGCGTTCGATATGCTGTTTGCTGTAACGGGGCAACTGTTTATGATCAGAAAGAAAATAAGATCATATATACAAATCATCTACCAAAAGAAACGGTATTTTCGTTGTTTGATATTTTGGAAAAATATCATTGTACACGTGATATTTATCAGAATGGGCAAGGGTATATGGAACGATGCTATTTTGACCATCTTGCAGAGTATGGTGTATCAGATCATGTATTAAAACTTGTGAGAGATACAAGACTGCCACTGGATGATCTGCGAAAGTACATTGAAGAGCGTCCGCTGGGAATTGAGAAGATCAATGTATTTTTTGATGATATGGAAGAGCGGGAAACTGCAAGACAAGAATTAATCGAGAAAAATATTGCGAGTGTATCAAGTTCTCTGGGAAATAACATTGAAATAAATCAGATTGGATGTGATAAAGGAGATGGACTTTTACATCTGGCAGAGCAAATTGGACTATCTATGGATGAAGTGATGGCATGTGGAGATGCAGGAAATGATACGATGATGATCAAAGCTGTAGGAACCGGTGTTGTTATGGAAAATGGACAACCTGATCTGAAAGAAATCGCAGACTTTGTGACAAAGACAAATAATGAAGATGGTGTTGCATATGCAATTGAAAAATTAGTCTTTGAAGCATAAGATGTGAAAAAAATGTGAACATGGATCATGACCATTCATTTTTATTGACGAGGGTATCCAAAGTGGTATAATAAGTATGTTTAAATAGTTAGGGGGAACAATGAAAGATGAGAAAAACACGTAAAACAGCAGCTGTAGTAGCTCTGTATACGTTTTTGATGCTTGGATCAGTGTCTGTGGTCAGAGCAGATCAGCCAGTCACAAGAGAGCAAATAAGCAGTGAACAGACTGAGACCAAGACAGATTCTTCTGCCCAGACGACAGAAAGTGAAGCAACGACAGAGACAACAACACAGACGACTCAGGCAAAGCCGACAACGGAAGCAACAACGCATACGCATACAACGGCTGCAGCAACACATACAAAGAAACATACAGCAACAACACATACAAAGAAACATACAGCGGTAACGCATACAAAGAAACAAAAGACAAAGTCTGATCAAGATAAGAAGAAAGATAAAAAAGATAAGAAAAAAGACAAGAAAGATAAAAAATCTATCATTCCAAAAGTATATAATGATCATAGTCTTGAGATGAAAGATAAGAAAGAGACGATACAGGGATTTATTTACTTTAATCAGGCAGATGCAGCATGGAATGACAATGGATATCAGATCAAAAGCAGTGGATGCGGACCAAGCGCTATGGCAGTTTGTATCAGTTCGCTGACGAATAAATGGGTAACTCCAGTTGATACAACAGTATGGGCATATAAGAATGGCTATTACAGTAGTGCTGGAGCAAGTCATGAGATGGTCCCAGCACTGGCACAACAGTATAAACTGGAATGTCATGGACTTGGAAGTGATGTCAGCAAGGTTAGAGATGCATTGAAGAAGAAGCATCCAGTAGTAGCACTGATGGGGCCAGGATATTTTACGAAGAAAGGTCATTTTATCGTATTGGTTGCGATCGATGATAATGATCAGGTAACGGTTGCAGATGTTGGAAGCAGACAGCGTACACAGTACAAATATCCACTAAAAGAAGTGATCGCACAGACGAAGTCAGCATCAGCAGGAGGTCCATGCTGGGAGATTTATTCTGATCAAAAGATATCTGCGAAGGCTGATAAGAAGGCAAAGCAGCTGAAAGCTGAGAAGAAATACAGAAGCAAAGAATTTAAAGCAATGTATAATGAGATCAAGTCAGTATTGCAGAAGAATTATCAGTTAGCGGTTCCACTAAAGAAAGGAACACTAGTTAGTGAAGAACAGTTTGTTACGATCACATCCTTAGGAATCAACGATAAAGTTTCCGTAATGGATGAGAGCAAGAAGTTAACAAGTGATGTCGATCTTGACACAGTAGTAGATGAGATTCAGGCAGAGGCAGTCAAAGATTCTTTTTGGAATACGATCATGATTGCACCTGACAAAACTAATTTAACAGATAAATAAAATAGTATATATTACATAAAGAAGAGCACAGAATCATTGAGTATGATCAATGATTTCTGTGCTTTTTCTATTCTAAAAAATAGGAGGAAAGAAAAATGAAGATTCAAAATATGATCAAAAAAATAATGATTGCTGTATTATCTGCAGCAATGATGCTTGCACCTATCGTTAATATCAAAGCGGCATCAACAGATGTGGTCGATACAAGCAAAACCGGATCTATAACGATCCACAAATATGACATGACAGCAGCAAAACAGGCCGGTGTTAACACCAGTCAGTTTACACCAACAGGAAAACAGGACGCTGCTGCGGAAGCAGCCTTGGAAAAATATGCGATCAAAGGTGCGGAATTTAGTTACCTGCGAGTTGGAGATGTTGAACAGCAGAGTGAGAATGGAAAGATTCAGATGATCTATGAACTTCCAACCACAATACAGCAGATTTTGGGTTTGACATCTTCTGATGCAGCTAAAACAGAAGGAAGTAAGACATATTTTACAAGCCAGCAGATCAATGAGAAACTTGCCAAGGCATTAGAAGATAATACGGTAACGAAAGACAAATTAGAAGATTACATGGGAAAGAATGGGACAGCCATGGATGAGACTAATGCTAATGGTGTGACAAGTAAAGACAAATTGCCACTGGGTCTTTACCTGATCGTTGAGACAAAGGCACCAGAAAATGTAACTTACACAATAAATCCATGGTTTGTACAGTTGCCATCCACGGATTCTAAGGGAGATGACTGGTTCTATGATGTGATCTGTTATCCAAAGAATGAAACTGGAAATCCAACACTTGACAAAAGAGTACGCAATAATCCAGATCAGGACAATGTAACAACTGCCAATACAGACAGACTGGCAGATTTTACTTCTGCAAGAAATGAATATAAATATCAGAGTACCGTGACAGCATCTAAAGCAGAAAGACTGGATTATCAGTTCATTTCCAAATTGCCACATATCACATCATCAACAACCTACCTGTCAACTTATACATTTAACGATACGATGGCAAAAGGAATGACATATGGGAAAGATGCCGTGATCGCAATCTATGAAACTAAGGATGCAGCGGACAGAACAAATGTGAATAATGTTGAAAAGAGTGGAGCATTGGCTGTATGGAAGAGTTCCGACACGGATCCAAAGTTTGCAGCAACATACGGAAAATCTGGAGACGATCCTGCAATGAAGATTGAGATGACAAAAGCAGGACTTAATGAGTTGAATAAGAAATATTCTGATAAATATATCGTTGTATATTATACAGCTAAGGTGAATACAGATGACAGCGTTATTCTTGGTGATAAAGGAAATCCAAACGATGTATCCCTTATGTGGAAGAGAACAAATACGAATTATTATGATATTTTAAAAGACAAATGTATCGTATACTCTTACGGATATGATCTGACAAAGAAATTTTCTGACAGCAAGGGAGATGCAACAAAGGTTAAATTCGTTGTAAAAAATAAGACAGATAATTACTATCTGGTAGCAAGAGCAGATAGAGCAGGTGTTTATCAGGTAACAGGAAAGTCTGCAAAAGAAGCTGATGCGACTCAGTTTAGTCCGTTTTCTGATGGAAAACTTGTGATCAATGGGATCGAAGGAGATGAATATGGATTTACAGAAACACACTCCGATGCAGGATACTCCCTGTTAAAGAAAGAAGTGATCGTTAAGGTCAAAGAGACAAAAGCAGATATCACACCAACCGAAGCAAACATCACAGGGATCCAGAGTAAGTCTGATGCAGATTCCACAGCAAATGATGGAGTTCCTAATGGTGCGGTATTAAAGAATGATGTGACGGTTCAGACTACAGCAGCGAGTGCGACTGTGGATGAGATAAAGGCAACGATGACAAAACACGATGATTCTGGAAATGCATATATCAATATGCAGATCACAAATCAGAAGCAGTTCATGCTGCCAATGACAGGTGGGGCAGGAAACTATCTTCTGATCATTGCAGGGGTTGTTGTTGCTGGATGTGGGATCTTGATCTTGAACAAAAACAGAAGACGATCACAAAGATAAAATGAAACAAAAGATCATACCGATTCTGATCGTTCTGACAGGTTTTTTGCTGTTGTTTTATCCATTTACAAGCAACTATCTGTTTGAAAAGAGTGCAGGTTCGACGGTGGAAAGTTATCAGGAAAAGGCAGCCGGAATGGATCAGGCGATCATAAAAAAAGTAATGGATGAAGCAAAACAGTATAATGGGGAATTGATGCGATCTTCAGTACAGTTGACTGATCCGTTTAAGGAAAAACGCTTAGATGGAGAGACGGTTCATTATAACAGAATATTAAATATTGATGGATCATCGATCATGGGATATTTAAAGATTCCTTGTATTTCAGTCAATCTGCCGATCTATCATGGGACAAGTGGGACAGTTTTGGAACATGGGATCGGACATCTGGCTACATCTTCCTTTCCGATTGGAGGAAAAGATACCCATGCGGTGTTGACTGGACATACTGGGCTTAGTTCTGCAAAAATCTTTACAGATCTGACAGAGATGAAAAAGGGAGATTTCTTTTTTATACATGTATTGGATAAAAAGCTTGCTTACCTTGTGGATCAGATCACAGTCGTGGAACCACAAGATACAAAGGAACTTCAGATCATGGAAGGAAAAGATCATGTAACATTGGTTACTTGCACACCCTATGGAGTTAATGACAAGCGTTTATTAGTCCGAGGAGTTCGCACAGCTTATCATGCAAAAGAGGAAGAGATAAGAGCAAGAAATCATCATTCGCAATGGATGGAAGTTTACAAACGGGCCATCTTTGCAGGACTATTGATCATTTGTGTATTGATCGCAGTCAGAAAAGTATATGAAAAGATGAAAAGAAAAAGCGGAGAAAGGAGATATGGGTGAAACAAAAGATCATAAATATTGTTGGAATCTTTTTTCTGGTGATAGGGATCACGTTACTGCTTTATCCGGAGATCATATCATATCTGAAACAAAAACAGTCCAATCAGACGGTGAAAGAATTGACGCAGAGGAGAAGCAAAAGAAAACAGGATGATCTACTGTATCAAAAAGCAGTCCGCTATAACAGGAAGATATTCAAAGAAAAACAAGCAGGGCTAAAGGATGTATTCAGTTACCGCAGTGCACCGATCGTCTTAAGAAACGAAAAGAATACCTTCGGTTACATTAAGATACCGAAGATGAAACAGAAACTTCCATTATATCTGGGAGCGACGATGGAAAATATGAGAAAAGGAGCAGCGATCATGGGACAGACATCCCTGCCAGTAGGACAAAAAGACAGCAACTGCGTGATCGCTGCACATCGGGGATATCGGGGAATTCCGTATTTTCGGGACATCGAACAGTTAAAAACAGGCGATCAGGTGATCATTAGAAATCCATGGGAAAGACTGGATTACCGGGTTACAAAGATTAAAGTGATCGATCCATATGATATGGACAAGATTCTGATTCAAAAAGGGAAAGATATGGTCACACTTTTAACCTGTCATCCGTACCGAGGACATGGAAGATATCGGTATGTGGTGTACTGTATGAGGAATCATGGACAGAAGATCAGGAAACAAAAGGAAGATAGATAAAAATAGATGGAGAGGAGGATATGATGAAGAATGCAAAAAAGATCCTGGAAAGAAAACGAAAGATCATAGTGGTATTAGTGGTCATGGTTTCATTTGTTTCCATTCTGGCATGGTATCAGATGAAGAAGGCACATGCTTATCAATCATATAATACAGGAGGAAACAAACATTTTAAAGATGGACATTTAACAGTGAACATCAATGGACCAAATGGGAAAAGCGATAGTCTGACAATGTATATTCATAGTGATGAATATGAAAAAAATAAAAATGTCAGCGGTGGGACATTTAATAATTCCAGACATCCATATACGGTAACGACGTATTCCGGTGGAGGCGGAGATTATAAGCTTACAGTGAATAAACAGACGATATATTCAGAGAAGAACAGTAACAACAACTATACACTTTTAACGATCAAAGTCTGGTATCTGTTACCGACCCATGAACAGCATCGATCCTGGGAATGGGTAACGGTGGATAAACCAGTATTTTCAGATCCGAGCAAGGATATAACGCTTTATTGCGGAGGAAATGATGGATTTTGGGAAAATTCCTATCATGATACTCAAGAACATTGGAAATCAGTAAATATCCATGTCAGTACTGGATTGGTCGGAGTGGCCTCCGCTGACAGAGATGGATGGAAAACTTATGATTGGTGTTCTATAAATCTGAATCTGGAAAAGCCAAGCCGCAGCATTTATTACAACGGAAATGGTGGAGATGGTGCAGATGTAACATGGAATTTTACGGATGGAGATTATTTTTCGTTTCCAACGGTATCAAGAAGAGGTTATACCTTGGAAGGATGGCTGGATGAAGGAACAAAATGGATGTCCAATACAGGCTGGCTGGTATGTGGTAATTATACAGAGACAGCCCAGTGGACAGCGAATACATACACTGTAAACTATGATGGAAATGGAGAAGATTCTGGATATGTGAATGATGGGACAGCCACGTACGATCAAAATTACAGCTTTGCTGAGAATGGATACACGAAAAAAGGCTATGCCTTTGTTGGATGGAATACAGATAAACATGCGGTGAGAGCACGGTATTCTCCAGGAGAGACGATCACATGGAGTAACACGGAGGGTATAACACTTTATGCTGTCTGGTCCAAGAACTCTTATGAAGTAACATTTGATGGAAATGGTGCATCAGGCAGCAAAAAGACTGTGGAATTAAAATATGGACAGGATGATATCCTGCCAGCAAATACATTTGAACGGCCGAGATATACCTTCCTTGGGTGGAGTGAAGATCCGAATGCGATCAAAGCAAAATATACCGACAGACAGGCAGTCAATACTCTCTGCGATGCTGGACAGACTTGTGAATTGTATGCTGTCTGGAAGAAAACAGATGGATCATTCGACACACACAACATTATTCATGATGACGGCATGTTTAATGGCTCGATCGAACTGGAAGGGCAGAATGGAACTGGATTTTCGAGAGACCACGTAGATTCTGAATATGGAAGGATCGACAAGGAAGGACAGCCAGGATATTTCACAAACCGTTACAAGTAAAAAAGGAGGAAGAAAGTTTGAAACAAATGAAGACGATCTGTAAAAAGATATCGGTAAGTATTCTTACCCTCCTGATGATCATGACAATGTATCTGAGTGGTTCAGGAGAATCACTGTTCCTGAAGAATAGAGACGTCAAGGCTTTCACAGGAGAAGCCAAACTGGTGATGAGCCAGGCATTATCAAGTAATAAGATCTCAGAGATCGATCGTCCTGCATCAGAAGGTCTGTGGAGTATGACAGCTGACGGACACAGAGTGTTTTGCTTAAACTCTGGAAAGACCATGTGTTCTGGAGATACCTTAAAATACAAGACGATCAATGCAGCAACTTATGAAAAAAAGGGAATTGCAAAAGCATTAAACTGGTATTTCAGGTCAAGCGGCAAGAATACAAAAGATCTGTCATTGTGTCAGGCATACATCTGGGCATGTGGACATGGAGCGAATAAGCAAAATACCGTTTATCAGGCAGGAAAAAATGTGGACAGGGGTTATTCGCAGAAAGATGCAAAAAAGTTCTGTAAAATGATCAGTGATCAGGATCCAGAAGGAACGATCTATTATTATACAGTGAAGAAATGTGTGAAAAAGAAGAAACTGGATTCCCATCAGGTTTTGTTCGGATTTCGTCATACACCTCCAGATATTGAAAAAGCGAAAACGAGTGCAACAAAGTCAGGAACCAGCCCAGATAATGTAAGGATCAAGATCAAAAAGAAAGATGCGGAAACAAGAGCAGGGCTTTCTGGAGCAGTATTTCAGATCTATATGGATGGGAATTATCAAGGAAGTGTAACAACCGATGACAATGGAGAAGCTTCTTATACTGTTCAAAGAACGGTAAGTTATAGTGTGACATCAACGAAAAAGACTTATGTAAAGAATTGGAACGATCTTTCAAAAAGTCAGCAAAAAGAAGCGACAGATAATGGCTGGTACGATTCTTCGGCAAAAGCATATGCTGTGGCAATGCAGGAAGCACAAAAACTTGCAGAGCAGAAGATTTCAGCCTTAAAGAGTGCCTCGGTCCACACTTGGATGGTCAGGGAAACAAAATCCCCATTCGGACACCTGATCCCAGATCAGACAGATCAGAGCAAAATGGAACAGGGTGGAGTCAGATCATTCACATTTAACTACACCAATGAATTTCAAAAGAGTGATCTGGAGATCTTTAAACAGGGAACTGTAAAGAATAAACGAGGGAATCTAGGAGTTGAAGCAAACTTGCAGAATGCTGTCTATGAGCTATATGCTGACCATGATATCACAGGCTCCGATAACAAGAGTGTTGTCTATAAAGCAGGAACACTTGTGACACAGATGGTAACTGATGCGAATGGTTATGCAAAAGTGACAGATCTGTATCCGGGATATTACCGTTTACATGAGAAGTATGCTCCGTTGGGATATAAGGTATCTAGTAATGATATATCAGTCACGGTCGATAAAAATACATCCCAGTATCTGAAAGAAGAGCAATATGAAGGAACAATACAGGTTGTAAAGACGTTTGGCGGGGAAAATGTTCCAGAAGCACAGGCAGTTTTTGAGGTTTATGATTCCAAGAATAACTTAAAACAGACGATCACAACGAATGACAAAGGGATCGCAGAAACAGATTTACTTCCTTATGGAGCTTACCGTATTCATCAGACGAAAACGACCGATGGATATGATATGGTACCGGACAAATGGGTAAGCATTGATGGATCTAAAATGATCTATAAGGTTGAATCAAACGATCCAAAGCAGCATGCAGGGATCATGTTGACAAAGGTTACAAGGATCAGTGATAAGGAAACTGGAACTTATACAAAAAAAGAAGAATATAAGGCAGAATTCCAGATCATCGATCAGTCGACAAAGAAAGTCATAGAAACATTGATCACGGATGAAAATGGTGCAGCTCAATCTGGAAAGTTAGATCCTGGCATCTACACGGTTCATCAGACAAAAGGAAGTGATAATTATAAGATTGCTGATGATTTTGATGTAACGATCAAAGATGGCGATAAGAAATTTAAAAAATTTGAGCTGGATAATTATTATAATGGAAACAAGATCCGGGTCAGAAAAACGATGGTCAAGAATGGAAAGTCTAAACCAGAACCAGGGGCTGAGTTTGTTGTACTGGATGAATCTATGGTGAAAGATTTCAAGGATCAGACATTGGCAACGTCACAGGACAGGCTTCATTACATTGAAAAACTGAAAAAAGATAATAGAGATGCAATTCTTGGAACATTAGTCACAGATTCCGAAGGAAAGGCAGCGATGCTCTTAAAAGATTTCGTAAAGAAGACAGGGTTTATAGTCGTGCAGACCAGAGGTGTCGAAGACTATGACCTTGCGCTACCGCAGTATTCCACAGGAATGAAAGCATCGATCGAGGATGAAGTCAAAGTGTATGAATTCGTTTTAAAAGACGATTATACAAAATCCGCAAAGATTTCGATCAAAAAGCAAATGTCCGTAAATAAAGATAAGTATGTACCGGAATCTGGGGCGGAATTTCAGATCATTGATCCGCATGGAGAAGTGGTCGATACTCTGATAACTGATGAAAAAGGAGAAGCAACTTCAATCTCGTTAGCGATCGGTGTTTATACATTGCATCAGATCAAGGGTGATCCAAAGCATGAAATGATGGAAGATGAAGATGTGGTTTTGATCAAGTCTGATGTCCATAAGACAGTCACGTTTGGTCCGTATAAAGATGATGAAAATAAGATCAGGATCGAACTAGTCAAACGTTCATCAGAGACAAAGAAGCTGTTAAATGATGCAGTCTATGAAATCTATGATGAAGATCAGGATATTGTGGCAACTTTGACTACAGGAACGAGTGGAGATGGAACTGCAGAGTGCTATCTTCCATATGGAAAATATACGATCAAGGAAACTGCTGCGCCAGCAGGCTACAACATGGATGACGCAGAAGAAAAATCTTTTGAGTTAAGCGGGGAATCCACAAGCATCAAGATCACGTACGATAATGCTGGAAATGGAAGCTGCAGGTTTGAACAGATGGATACGCCAGTCTATGGAGAAATTACGTTCAGTAAGACGGGAGATATCTTAACAGATTATGACAAGGATTCTCAGAGTTTTATCTATGACAACGATCAGATCGCAGGAGCAGTCTATGGGCTGTATGCGGATGAGAATATCAAGAAAGATGACGGAACGCTCGTCTGGAAGAAGGATGAACTGATCGATCAAAAGACAACGACAAAAGAGAAGGAGATCCATTTTACAAGAAAGGATATGGATGGAAAAGAAACAACTAACTTCTATTTAGGAAAGTATTACATAAAAGAGATCAAGTCTCCGACAGGCTATATCAAAGATCAGGAAAAACATGAAGTAGAACTGACATGGGATACAACTGCAGGAAGTATCAATGATATTCGTGATGATGATAAAGTACCAGACAAGGAAGATCCGTTTGGAAATGAAGACAATAATGTAAGTACAGGTATTTATGTGTTGGAAAAAGGCGAAAAATTGAACCAGAAGATCAAGGATGCGGAATCTGTGACTTTCACGTGGAAGAGTGCACCAGAAGGAGCTGTGACAACGGATGTTTCTCAGAATAAAGATGGCAGTATTGTGCTTTGGAACGATGATGGAGATTGTTATATCTCAAGTCAAAGAGCCGGACAGGTCATCTACATGAATGCAATATCATCTAAAATGTTTAAAAATTGCAGGAATCTCACAGAGATCAATTTTAAAAATATTGATACATCCGCAGTCGTGGATATGAGTCAGATGTTTTATGCCATGGATTGCATCAAAACACTCGATCTTTCATCTTTCAACACCTCCAATGTAGAAGATGTCAGCCAGATGTTCTATGGAAATCCAGTTCTTAAGACAACATATGTCATGGATCAGATATTAAAGATTGAAGAAGATAAGTTTATCGAGGAACATCCGTTAAAGATCGTTGCCATGCCAAAGAACAGGTTCTTAAAAGGTGATAAATTCAAGGCAGAGGACTTTAGCTGGAGAATCCTTTATGATGACGATGGAGCAGAAGATGTGGAAGTGACGGATAAAGATGTGGCATTTACACCGACATATGCAGAAAAATCAGGAAAATACGAGATCAATATCAGTTTTAACAACCAAGGATCGTATAAAGATCTGCCAGAGAAAACGATCAAGACTACGGTAGAGGTTCTGGATCCAGAAGAGGAAGATATTGCCTTAAAGGTTGCAAAGAAAGCAAGTATTCATGTCAAATCTAATGATACTCTGCAAAAATACGGTATCCATCTGATCAAGACCGATCAAGACGGAAACAAGCTGGCGGGAGCCATATTTGCCTTAAAAGCGAAAACAGATATCGTTAATAGCAAAGGAGAAAATATCTTTAAGAAGGGTGATACGATCGCCACCACTACATCACAGGATGATCAGTTTGAATATCTGGAATTTATTGGATTGCCGACCGATATCTATGCAAAGGATGGAACAGACAGTGATATGTATGAGGTAGAAGAAATCTACGCACCAGATGGATATGAGAAATCGGACAAGACATTAACATTTAAGGGTAAAGTGATCAATGATACGAAAGAAAATCTTATTCATGATGTAAAAGCCGAGAATAATACGGATAATGATACAACAACATATGTGCATGATTCAGATACTTTAGTCAACCAGAAACTGGATTATATTGCATTGAAGAAGATATGGGATGATTATGACAATGTAGCAAAGATCCGTCCAGATGTTGTTACGATCAAGGCAACACATAAGACAACAAAAGAAGTAAAGGTGTATACACTGACAAAAGATAATAACTGGACAATGTTTACGGATATCAAGAAGGATGATCGTGAAAAGTGGGAGTTTCGTGAAGATGTTCCCGAAGGTTATACTTTGACGAGTACACACTGGAATGATGCGATGTATGTAATTTCGTTTACGAACTTCCATGAAAATCCAGAATATGTCGATATCAATGTACAAAAGGTTTGGGAAGATGGTGACAATGGAGATGATCTGAGGCCGATATCGATCAAAGCTCAATTATATAGAAATGGTGAGAAATACAAGAATGCTATTACATTAGACGAAACAAATAACTGGTCAGATGATGTAACGTATCATTGCCTCGATAAGTATGACAAAGCTGGCGAACCATTTGAGTATGAAGTGAAAGAAGAAGTCTATGATAAGCTGACAGGTAATGCAAAAACAGGATATGTCGATACTTATGAGACAAATGAGACAATAGATGATGATGGTACAACAACGAAGAATATCATGATCACGAATACGCATACACCAGATACGACGAAGAAAAAGGTTAAAAAGGTATGGAATGATCATGGGAATAAAGATGGCATACGTCCCAAATCTGTTTTAGTTAATCTGTTGGCTGATGGTAAAGTGGAAGAAACATTGATGCTCAGTGCGAAGAATAACTGGAAAGCGTCCAGTAAGGTACTTCCTGTGAAAGTCAATGGGAAAAAAGTCAATTATACATGGAAAGAAGTCGAAGAAGGATTGATCACGGGAGAATCTGAGATCGGATACAGACCAACCTATGATACGGATGAAAATGATCAGGATCTTACAGTGATCACAAACACACATGACCGTACAGGGCCGAAAGGAAGCATTACGATCACAAAAGCATTGGACCCAGGTAATCTGAATATGGATGTTGGGGATCCGACTTTTATATTTACACTGACTGGAACCGATGTCTATGGAAAGAAACACAGTTATGAGAAGAAAGTCAAATTCACAAAGGCAGAGGTTGAAAAACAGATGAAAGATCATCCGGGAGATCTGATCGAACTGTCTGTGACGTTTGATGATCTGGAATATGGTACTTATACGTGTAATGAAGGAGGTATGATCAAGTATTTCAAATTACTCAATATTACGAGCAACAGCAGCAATGCAACGATCGATCAGGAGAAAGAAACTGTGACGTTCGATATTGGACCAACTGGAACGACAGCTAAAGCACAATTGACAGGTGGAGCGAAGTTTATGAATCAGATGATCCAAGGATCTGTAAAACTTATCAAGAAAGATTCTAAGGGGAAATCATTAAGAGATATCGAATTTGTGATCACATCATCTGATGGAGCAGAAGTAGCGAAGGCCAAAACAGATTCTGCTGGAGAAGTCACTTTTGATGGATTGCTACCTGATACTTATACGATCACAGAGACAAAGACAGCGGTTGGAAAGAATCTGTTAAAAGAACCAATCATCGTTACACTGCCAATGACGATGTCACAGGCAGAGGTGGATAAACAGAATGTGGATACAAGTAAAGCGATCAAACAGGGAAATGATTATTACTTCTATCATCTGACGTACAATGTTATGAATGATTCTATATTGAATCTTCCAAAGACAGGTGGACGGACAGATGAGCTTTCATTCATAGGAGGAATCATTCTGATTTTAGGAGGATTATTTTTATTGCATAGAAAATTTCGATGAAATCCGAAAAAATATAAAAAAATAAATTATGAAGAAACCACGTAAATAAGCCATTTTTTACGTGGTTTCTATCTATAAAATAAAAATATCAAAAAAAAATTAAAAAAAGTGTTGACATTCATCGAAAATAAGAGTATATTATATTTTGTCGTCAGGCAAGAGAGCTTGAGAGACACAAGGGATCATAGCTCAGCTGGGAGAGCATCTGCCTTACAAGCAGAGGGTCATAGGTTCGAGTCCTATTGGTCCCACTATCCATGAACTACATGGATGAATTTCATAACATATGGCGATGTAGCTCAGTTGGCTAGAGCATACGGTTCATACCCGTAGTGTCAGCAGTTCGAATCTGCTCATCGCTACTTTCGGAAGACATATTCGATATGGATATGTCTTTTTTTTATTTCATAGAAAATTTCGATGCCCCCCTATGAAATAAAAAAGCCCTCTGGGCAGGATCGCACTGCTGCGGAGAATCCTACAAAGTAGGATTCTTTCTTACTAAAAATCATGATAAAAGAGTGAAATCATGTTATAATAAAAACAAAAAAAGGAGAGCAAGAATATGCGTGTAGGAATGGGATATGATGTCCATCAGTTAGTAGAAGGAAGAGACTTGATCTTAGGCGGAGTAAATATACCATATGAGAAAGGATTATTAGGACACTCAGATGCTGATGTTCTGCTGCATGCGATCACAGATGCGATCCTTGGGGCAGCAGCATTAGGAGATATCGGAAAGCATTTTCCAGACACAGACCCTGCATATCATAATGCAGACAGCATGAAGTTGTTAGCAGAAGTTGTAAGATTGATCGAGGAAAAAGGATACGAGATTGGGAATGTGGATGCGACAGTCATTGCACAGAGACCAAAGTTATTAAATTATATTCCAATAATGAAAGAAAATATCAGTAAGACCCTCAAAGTAGATCCAGATCAGGTGAATGTCAAAGCAACGACAGAAGAACATTTAGGATTCACAGGAGAGGGACTCGGGATCAGTGCACAGGCAGTGTGTCTGCTGAATGAAACAAAATAAGAATAAAGGAAATAGCATGGAGATCATTTATCAGAAAAACAAAGACAAACAGCCAGTATATGACATGTATCAGAAGATTTTTGAAGATCCAGAGCCGTTTGCACAATATTATTTTGAAGAGATATATGCAACGAATCAGGTGATACTGGCAGAAGAAGACAACAAGATCTTAGGAATGCTCCATTTAAATTCATATCACATAAGAGCAGGAAAGAAGACATATACATTAAATTATATTGTAGCAGTTGCGGTGTGGAAGGAATATAGAAGAAGAGGCATCATGGCAGAGATGCTTAAGAAGTGTTTCAATGATATGCATGAGCAGCAACAGCCATTTACGTATCTGATGCCTGCGAATAAAGCATATTATGAACCATTCCAGTTTCGATTTGTGATGGACTGGGAAGAAACAATGATCGATGATCATAACATTTCATATACAGATGATACAACGGATAGAAATCATAAGATCGTTCATATAATGGCAGAAGATTATCAGACGATCCAGAATTTTTTAGAGCGGTTTATGGAACAATACAAGATATATACAGTTCCGGATGAACCATACCTGAGACGACTGGAAAAAGAAAGCCAGAGTGGAGATGGAAGCCTTTTAGCTTATTATGAAGACGATCTGTTGCAAGGCGTATTTGCAGAAAGTTTTGAAGAAGATGAAGTATATATCCGATGGGCGTATTCTTTAGAGCCAGAACATATGATTAACCAGATCAAACAACGACACAAAGGTAAGAAGATTTATATCACAGAAGGAAATTTATTCAAGGGAAATTCAATAGGAAAGGATTTTATACAAAGCAAAAAAGTACCAAAGATCATGGCAAGGATCACGAACCTTACTGCTTGGGGAGAGATCTTGCAAGGAAAGAACGATTTTACATTCAGGATATTGGTGAAAGATCCATATATCAAGGATCAGAATGGAGTATTCCAGTTTCAATGTCTGAATCATAAGATATCCATTCAACGTGCAGACATACCACAAGATGAGACATTAGACATACACACAACGGATGCACAGGGATGGGAAGATGAAATTTCAATCGACGAGCTGACACAGGTGTTTTTTGACTACGATGCAGGACAGATATTAAAAGAGCATGAGTATCTAAAAGATATCGTGCCGGCTGGTCCAATCTATATTTCAGAGGAGGTATAAGCCATGAAGTTAATGTTTATCGGAGCGGATCATGAAGTGACCGGAAGTTGCCATTATGTGGAAGCTTGCGGCAAAAGATTTATTGTTGACTATGGAATGGAACAAGGGTTAAATGTATACGAGAATGTTGATCTTCCAGTGAATGCAGGGAATCTTGATTTTATCCTGCTGACACATGCACATATCGATCATTCAGGGCTGATCCCGCTGTTGTATGCAAAAGGATTCAGAGGAAAGATCTATGCGACAAGAGCAACAACCGATCTATGTGAGATCATGTTGCAAGACAGTGCACACATTCAGGAATTTGAAGCGGAGTGGAAGAACAGGAAAGCAAGGCGATCTGGAAAACCAGAAGTTGTACCAATCTATACGATGGATGATGCGATCAATGTCATGCAGTATTTCGTGCCATGCCCATATGGCAGACAGATTGAAGTTGCTGACGGCATTACGATCAAATTTACAGATATCGGACATCTGTTAGGATCTTCCAGCATTGAAGTATGGTTAAGGGAAGCAGATGTGGAAAAGAAACTGGTATTCTCTGGAGATATCGGAAACTTTAACCAGCCATTGATCAAAGATCCGAGCTATACGAGAGAAGCAGATTATGTTATTATGGAATCTACGTATGGTGACCGTTATCATGGAAAACATCAGGATTATGTGACAGAACTGACCAATGTGATCCAGAGAACCTTTGACCGAGGCGGGAATGTCGTGATCCCATCATTTGCAGTTGGAAGAACACAGGAGCTGTTATATTATATCCGTCAGATCAAGGCTGAAGATAGGATCAAGAATCATGGAGATTTCAAAGTTGTTGTAGACAGCCCATTGGCAGTGGAAGCGACGAAGATCTTTAATATGAACATCGATGAAACATATGATGAGGAAGCTATGGAATTAGTGAAACAAGGAATTAATCCGATTACATTTTCCAATCTTCATTTATCCATTACGACAGAAGAATCAAAGGAGATCAACTTTGAAACAGAACCGATGGTGATCATTTCAGCATCCGGAATGTGTGAAGCTGGACGAATCAGACACCATTTAAAACATAACCTGTGGAGATCAGAGAATACGATCATATTTGTAGGATATCAGGCATATGGAACTCTGGGAAGATCACTGATCGAAGGAGCCAAAGAAGTAAAACTGTTTGGTGAGGCAATCAAAGTGGCAGCAGATATCGTACAATTAGAAGGTTTAAGCGGACATGCAGACAAGAACGGGTTATTAAAATGGGTCAATAGTTTCGAGAAGAAACCAGAAGAAGTATTTGTAGTTCATGGAGAGGATGCGGTCTGTGAAGCATTTACATCATGCTTAAAAGATGAATACAAATTCAAAGCCAGAGCACCATACAGCGGAGATGTGTTTGACCTTATTGCAGGCGAATGGACTGAATGGGGATCAAGAGAACGCATCCAGAAGAAACCAAAACAGAGCAGTGCTTATATCAGACTTCTTACAGCCAGCGAGCGTTTGAAATCTGTAATTGAGCACAATGAGGGTGGAACGAACAAAGACCTGGGCAAATTTGCTGATCAGATCATCGCCCTTTGTGACAAGTGGGAAAGGTAACAATGCAAGAGACAAAACGTAAAACAGAAGATGCAGTGCGTATAAATAAATATTTAAGTCAAGCAGGAATCTGCTCCAGAAGACAGGCAGATACTTATGTCGAGGAAGGCAGAGTCGAAGTCGATGGAGAAGTTGCAGTAAGCGGAACCAAAGTACTTCCGGGGCAGAGCGTGACATTTGATGGAAAGCCGGTAAAGATTCAGGAAGATCTGATCTTTCTGGCTTTTCATAAGCCAAGAGGAATTGTATGCACAGCAAGCAAAGAAGAGAAAGATAATATTATCGACTATATTAACTATCCAACAAGGATCTATCCTGTAGGACGATTAGATAAGGATTCTCAAGGATTGATCCTGCTTACCAATGATGGTGAAGCAGCCAATCAGATCATGAAAGCAAGAAATTATCATGAAAAAGAATACGAAGTAACAGTGAATAAACGAATTACGAATGAATTCATTCATGATATGAGGAATCCAGTACCATTAGATGAGATTAATGCAGTAACAAGAAGATGCAAAGTTATAAAAGAAGGACCAAACGAGTTCAGGATCATCTTGACACAGGGATTAAACCGGCAGATCCGAAGAATGTGTGAACATTTTGGATACCGTGTGACAAAACTTAAGAGAGTCCGTGTTATGAACATTAAACTCGGCGATCTGAAAGAAGGAAGATATCGAAAATTAACTCCGGATGAATTACGAGAGTTAAAGAAGGAGCTAAAAAGTGAATGATTTAGACAGAATGAAAGAACTCATTCATACACTAAATGAAGCAGGGAAAGCTTATTACCAGCAGAATAAAGAAGTTATGAGCAACCTCGAATACGATAAGATGTATGATGAACTTTTAGAACTAGAGAAAAAGACGAACACTGTTTTATCAAACAGCCCAACGATCCATGTAGGGTATGAATTGATGACAGCATTGGAAAAAGAAGCACATCCATCTCCGATGTTATCATTAGACAAGACAAAGGAGCCAGATCAGCTGGCAGCATGGCTGAACGGCCAGGAAGGAATCCTGTCATGGAAACTCGATGGTTTAACGATCGTTCTGACCTATGAACATGGAGAACTCATCAAAGCCGTGACCCGTGGAAATGGGGAAGTCGGAGAAGTTGTAACAAACAACGCAAGGGTTTTTGAAAATGTTCCAAGACACATTGCATATCAGGGAACATTGGTCATTCGTGGAGAAGCGATCATTCCATATTCAGATTTCTATAAGATGAACGAAGAAATCGAAGATGTTGACAGTCAGTATAAGAACCCAAGAAACTTATGCAGTGGTTCCGTCAGACAGTTAAACAATGAGATCACAGCCAAACGCCACGTTCATTTCTATGCGTTCAGTGTCAGTGATGTTGAAGGTATGGATTTTGATAATTCCTTCGAGAAGAAATTAGACTGGGCAGCAAGTCTTGGATTTGATGTGGTAGAACATATCAGAGTCACAGAAGATACGATCCGAGATGAGATTGAGGAATTCTCAAAGAAGATCGAACAATTTGATCTGCCATCAGATGGACTGGTATTAGTCTATGATGATCTTGCATATGGAAAAAGTCTTGGAAGAACAGCCAAATTCCCAAGAGATTCCATCGCATTTAAATGGGCAGATGAGACAGCGGAGACAACATTAACTGAGATTGAATGGAGCCCATCAAGAACTGGACTGATCAATCCAGTGGCAATTTTTGAACCAGTAGAATTAGAAGGAACGACTGTCAGCAGAGCCAGTCTCCACAACATTAGTGTGATGGAAGAATTGCAGTTAGGAATCGGCGATGAGGTCGTTGTATACAAAGCTAATATGATCATTCCACAGCTTGCAGAGAATAAAACAAAGAGCGGCAATATAGAGATTCCGCATACTTGTCCTGCATGCGGTGGTGAGACAAAGATCGAAGATGAAAATGGAATCAGAACCCTAGTCTGCACCAACGAATTTTGCAGTGCAAAGAAGATCAAATCATTCTCGCATTTTGTATCAAGAGATGCAATGAATGTTGATGGACTATCCGAAGCAACATTACAGAAGATGATCGATGTTGGACTATTAAATGAAATTTATGACCTCTTCACTTTAAAAGATCACAAAGAAGAGATTCTGGAATTAGAAGGATTTGGAGAAAAATCCTACCAAAATCTGATCAATGCGATCAATGATTCCAAACAGCCTGCATTGGCAAACTTTATTTATAGTCTGGGAATTCCGAATGTAGGACTTTCCAATGCAAAATTGATCTGCAAACATTTTAAAGAAGATTTCAATGCGATCAGAGAAGCCGATGCAGAGGATTTTATTGCGATCGATCAGATTGGACCGATGATCGCAGAAGCTATGGTATCATATTTTCATACACCACATAATCAGAAGATCTTAGAACAACTGTTACAATATGTGCAGTTTGAGAAGAAAGAAGAAAGTAAGACAGAACAGATCTTAGAAGGAAAAACATTTGTTGTGACAGGATCACTTGATCATTTCGATAACAGAAAACAACTAAAGGAAGAGATTGAACAGATGGGAGGCAAGGTCACAGGATCAGTGTCAAAGAAAACAGACTATCTGATCAACAATGATAAAATGTCGCAGTCATCAAAGAATAAGAAAGCGATGGAATTAAACATTCCAATACTGAGCGAAGAAGATTTCCTTAATCTGATCGGACGATGATAAATATAGATTGCATAAAAAATGCAAGAGTTTTATAATAAATATCTGACAGGAAAAATGCTGTCAGCTTAAAAAGCAATCGAAAAAAGAGAGAAGGAGATTTGATAAAATGCCAATTCGAATAGATAACGATCTGCCGGCGAAGGCAGTCTTAGAAGAAGAGAATGTATTTGTGATGGATAAAGAAAGGGCATGTACACAGGATATCAGGCCTTTAAAGATTGCAATTTTAAATCTGATGCCAAACAAATTAGACACAGAACTTCATTTGCTGAGAAGTTTATCAAATACACCATTACAGTTAGATATTACATTTTTACAGACAGAATCTTATGTTCCGACTCATGTATCAGAGTCACACATGGAGAAATTTTATAATTATTTCTCAGAGATCAAAGACAAACGTTTTGACGGACTGATCATTACAGGAGCACCAGTAGAGTTAAAAGAATTTGAAGAGGTTGATTACTGGGATGAAGTTGTTGAGATCATGGAATGGTCCAAAACACATGTTACATCAACTTTGCATATCTGCTGGGCAGCACAAGCAGGACTTTATTATCACTATGGAATCAAGAAACATATCTTGAATAAGAAGATTTCAGGTGTTTATGAACACCATCCATTACATAATAAACTTCCTATTATTCGAGGATTTGATGATAAGTTCTACGTGCCACACTCTAGAAATACAGGAGTTGACGGAGAAGCCATCCGCAAGAATAAAGAATTAACGATCGTAGCAGAATCAGATGAGACAGGACCATACATTATTTTGAATTCCACAGGAAGTCAGGTATTTGTCACAGGACATCCAGAATATGATGTGATGTCACTGCATTATGAATATGTAAGGGATGTAAAACGAGGACTGAATCCAGATATACCAAAGAATTATTACAAAGATGATGATCCAACGAAGAAACCAGTGAAGTCATGGAGATGTCATGCAAATGCTATGTATTATAACTGGCTGAATTATTATGTATATCAGGTGACACCATACGATCTGGAAAAAGACAAATAAAACAAAGGTTGCTGTACAAAGTATGGCAGCCTTTTTGAAATAATGATACAGCATGTAGATGGAGAAAAGAAAGGAAAACAAATGATCAAACTAATCGCAACAGACATTGATGGAACATTAGTGGCAGATGGGACACTGGATCTGAATCCGGAATATTATGACGTGATCAAAGAACTGAAACGAAGAGGAACGATCGTGTTAGCGGCAAGCGGCCGTCAGAGAGCAAGTATCGAGAAAGTATTCACGCCAGTACTTGATGATATCAGTTTTATTTCAGAAAATGGAACTTGTATTCATTCCAAAGATTATCAATATGTAGATGTGATCGACCCAGAAATCGTAAGAACTTATATTGAAGAAGCAAGACAGTTCCCAGGATGTGAGATTGCGATCAATAAAGATAACATGACATATATGGAGAATATCGGGATTTACCAGCATCTGGTCGGAGACTATGGCTACAGAGGTGATCTTGTAGATGATGTTTTAGGGAATCCAGAAGGTGTATGTAAGATGAGTATTTTTCATCACAATTGCGCCGAAGATGTAGTTGGGGATGAGTTCATCAAACGATGGGGTAAGAAGATGAATGTTGTAGTATCCGGAAAATGTTGGGTTGATTGTGCCAACAAAGGTGCGAACAAAGGAAGTGCCTTAAGACATTTTCAGGAAGAATACGGAATCACACCAGATGAAACACTGGCATTTGGAGATAATTTAAATGATATCGAGATGTTAAAACGTGCAAGTCACAGTTTTGCAGTGGAGAATGCCAGAGATGAAGTAAAAAAAGCAGCGAATTTTGTAGCACCATCTTACAAAGAAGATGGGGTACTTCAGGTATTAAAAGCAGTACTGAGTGGTGAATTATGCTAACAGAAGAAATGACCATGACTTATGAAGAGTCTGTAAAATATTTATACAAAATCGCAGGATTCGCCACAAAATCTTCTCTCGAAGATATAAAATACTTTTTAGAACGATTGGGAAATCCTCAAAAAGAGCTGTATATGATCCATGTAGCAGGGACGAATGGAAAAGGATCCGTCTGTGCATTTTTAGAAGCACTCCTTACCCAGCATGGAAAGAAGACAGCTTCCTTTACCTCGCCACATGTTGTGAAAATCAATGAACGAATCAAGCTGTGTGCGAAAGAAATCAGTGATGAACGATTTGCATCAGCTGCGGTGAAGGTAAGACATGCCATTGAAACTGGAATAAGAGAAGGAAAGAACAGCCCATCATTTTTTGAGGCAGTATTTCTGATGGCGATGGTGATCTTTCAGGAAGAACAACCAGATATCTGTATGATCGAGACAGGAATGGGTGGAAGATATGATGCTACCAATGTTATCTGTCCGAAGGTCAGTGTGATCACTTCGATCAGCGAAGATCATATGGAATTTCTGGGACAAACATTGGAAGAAATCGCAACACACAAAGCAGGGATCATTAAGCCAGGAATTCCAGTTGTGACAATAGAACAGGAACCCAAGGTAAAAGAAATCCTTTCTGAAGAAGCAAGGCAGAAAAAATCACGAATTTATGACATTTCTGAAGATAATCTTAATTTTAAAGAAAAAGCAGGAAAATATATTGATTTTTTAAATGCCAATGCGTATGATAAGGAAAGAGATGTGCGGACCAACATTGCAGGAGAATTTCAGAAGTCCAATCTTGCAGCAGCATTGCAGACAGCAGAACTTATCTGTGGACGACTTGATGAAGACAAGATCTATGAAGCACTGAGCCAGATCAGGATCAGCGGAAGGATGGAAGAGATCGCACCAGGGATCATTGTGGATGTATCGCACAATATCCAAGGAATGCAAGGATTTGTACAGACTGTGGAGGCAAACTACCATGGAATGAAGAAGCGAATCTTATTTGCAGCATCTCATCAGAATGAAGAAGAATACATGAAGAACATTCTGAAGACGATTCCAGAGATTGAAGCCTTTTATACAGTGGGGATTCATAAGAGAAGAATCGATGAAGCAGAATTTCAGGATGCTTTTCGTAAGATGATAGACAGGAATCAGGAAACAACGGTATGCTTTGTTGTCGGATCTTTTTATCTGGCAGGCATGGCCAAAGAGTTTATAAATCAGGAGGAAGAGAATGTTAGACTTTAACGAAGAATTAGCCAAGTTTCAACCATGTGCAGATTTGGAAGAAGCGGAAGAGAATATATATGGGAAAGAATTAGAAGAGATCAAGAAGAATAAGACAGAATTATATAAAGCCAACCAGATGATCAAGAAATATAATCAGGCATTAAATTACGCCAAGCAAGGGAATGATGACCTTGCGATGTTACAGTTAAAGAATGTTGTGGCATCTATTCCTAATTTTGTAGATGCATATCTTTTAATGGCATTATTATCTATCAAGGGAGAGAATTATGATAATGCAAGAACATTCCTTGATACGATCTTAAAGATCGATCCAAACAACGAATCAGCAGTGGAATATGGCAAAGAATTTGAGACAAAAGTAGTCGAAGAAGAGCCACAGACAACTGAGCCAGAGAAGAAAGACAAGAAGAAAAAAGAGAAGAAAAAAGTTGTGAGCCAGCCAGAAGAACCAAAGAAAAAGAAGAATCCATTTAATATTTCTTCAATTCAGGAAAACGAAGCTGGAAAGAGCCCGATGTTTTACATGGTAACAGGAATTGTGATCGGTGTGATCGTGGCAGCAGTTTTGATCTATCCAACAGTACGTGCAAGCTTCAGCCATAAGAACTCCACACAGGTAGAAGATTATAAAGAACAGATCCTTGCCAAAGACACACAGTTGAAAGCAAGCGAGAAGAAAGTTAAAGAAGCAAAGGCAGCACAGAAGAAAGCAGAAGATGAATTAGACGAGTACATTGGAACAAGCAAGAAAGACGGTGTCTATGATCTGCTGCTAAGTGCCTTACAGAAATACAGCGATCGTGATTATACAGGATCTGCAGATGCGTTATTAGATATCGACAGTCAGAAACTAACAACAAAGAATATGAAAGCGATCTACAAAGATCTGACAGCAAAGGTATATCCAAGTGCAGGAACTGGATTATACAGCAAAGGAAAGAATGCATACTGGGCAAAAGACTACAAGACAGCGATCTCTTATTTAAAGAAAGCGATCAAAGTCAGCGATACAAACCGTTATGCATATGATTACCTTGCCAAAGCTTATGAAGGTGCTTCCGATCAGAAGAATGCGAAGAAGACATATCAGACGATCATCGAAAAGTTCCCAGGAACATCTCAGGCGATCAATGCGAAGAGTCGAATTGATGCAATGGGTAAAAAGAGTGCCAAAAGTTTATAATTAATATTACACAGAATAAAAGTTTACAAACAAAAGATAAAGGAAGAAGAACAAGCGAAAGTTTGAACTTCTTTCTTTTTTATTTTCTATCAGGAAATTCAAGATGATCTTGGAAAGGAACGTATCACAGCAAAGAGCAGGAAGGAGCGATCAGAATATGGCAACAGAATACAAGATAGAAAACAGGGTTTTATATATTTATCTGGATGGTGATCTAGATCATCACTTAGCGAAGAAAGTAAAACATAAATGCGATATCATTTTAAAATCATATCCGATCAAAGATATTGAGTTTGATTTTAAAAATTCAGGATTTATCGATAGTTCAGGGATTGGAGTGATCTTAGGAAGATATCGTCAGGTACAGGCGATGGGAGGAACGGTGAAAGTCAGCAATATGAGTGCATCAGTAAGAAAGATCATTCATATGGCAGGATTGCATCAACTGATAGAAGAAATATAGAGAAATGGGAGGATAAGAAATGTTGCATTTAGAATTTAACAGTGACTCAGAAAATGAAGGAATCGCAAGAATTGTGACGGCTGCTTATATCATGAAATTTGATCCGGATATGGAAGAAATGGATGATATCAAGACCGCAGTGTCAGAAGCAGTGACAAACTGTATTGTACATGCGTATCACAACCCAGATGGAAAGATCAGCATGGATCTTTCCGATCAGAATGGAATCCTGCGAATAGAGATTAAAGATCAGGGTATCGGAATTCCAGATGTCAAGAAAGCGATGGAACCGATGTTTACAACAAAACCAGAAGAAGAAAGGACCGGAATGGGATTTTCTTTTATGGAAGCATTTATGGATCAAGTAGAAGTTATTTCAAAACAAGGAGAAGGAACGACAGTGATCATGACAAAGAAAATAGGAGATCAAGACAAGCTGAATGGATAAGACGAGGGAACTGTTACGGCTTACCAAAGAAGGAAACGAAGCAGCACGAGAGCAGATTATTCTTAATAATGTTGGATTGATCTGGAGTGTTGTGAGACGATTTACAAACAGAGGATATGAGTCTGAGGATCTGTTTCAGATCGGAAGTATTGGACTTATGAAAGCCGTGGACAAGTTTGACCTGTCTTATGACGTGAAATTTTCGACTTATGCAGTACCGATGATCACAGGAGAGATTCGTAGATTCCTAAGAGATGATGGTATGATCAAAGTCAGCAGATCTTTAAAAGAAAATGTATACAAGATCATGAAAGCAAGAGAAAAGTTTTGCCAGCAGTATCAAAGGGAAGCAACGATCGAAGAAATCAGTGAGATTACGAAGATCACAAGAGAAGAGATCGTAACATCCTTAGAGGCAAGCAATGAAGTAGAATCCATTCATCAGAGTGCATATCAGAAGGATGGCAGTGAGATTTCTCTGCTGGATAAGTTATCAAAAGGAGAAAATGAATCTGAGAAAGTGGTAGATCATGTTCTGTTAAAGGAAGCCATGAAACATTTGGAACAGAAAGAACAGCAAATGATCTATTACCGATATTTTGAAGGAAAAACTCAACAAGAAATTGCGAAGATCTTTCATATTTCACAGGTACAGGTTTCAAGAATACAAAAAAAGATCTTAAAAAAACTAAGAATACAAATGATTGGAAATATCTGAAAAACTATGCTAGAATAAAGAAAACACAAATCTGGATCGATCGTTAAAGGATAATTCATCCATTTTTCCCAGGTAAAAGGAGCAAGATAGAATGACATATGAAAAAAAGTCGGTAATTGAATTACGTGAAATTGCCAAAGAAAGAAAAATAAAAGGCATTTCGACCTTAAAGAAACAAGAATTGATCAAAGTATTAGAAAACTATGATCAGGAACAATCAAAACAAAAGGAAGAACCGCAGATACAACGTGAGCCAAAACAATCTTATTCAGAGCATCAAGAAAGAAAACATCATCAGAAAGAATTTCCAAAGAATATAAAGAGTCTGGACAGCGGAGAAAAAGCACATGGGATTCTGGAAGTTATGCCAGACGGGTATGGTTTCATCCGATGTGAAAACTATCTTCCAGGGGAGAATGATATCTATGTATCTCCGGCTCAGATCCGCAAATTCAATTTAAAAACAGGAGACATCTTAACAGGAGCGATCCGTATCAAAACCCAGAGTGAGAAATTCAGTGCCTTATTATTCGTAGAATCTGTCAATGGATATAAGCCAGAAATGGCAGCGAGAAGACAGCATTTTGAAGATCTGACACCAATCTTCCCTAACGAAAGATTAGGAATGGAAACAGAGAGATCATCCATACCAATGCGAATGGTTGACCTGCTATCACCCGTTGGAAAAGGGCAGCGAGGAATGATCGTATCTCCTCCAAAGACAGGAAAGACAACACTGTTAAAACAAATGGCACAAAGTATCAGTCAGAATTATAAAGATATCAAATTAATCGTATTATTGATCGATGAACGACCAGAAGAGGTCACAGATTTTAAAGAATCTATCGAAGGAAAGAACGTTGAAGTTATTTATTCCACATTTGATGAATTGCCAGAACACCACAAGAGAGTGTCAGAGATGGTATTAGAACGTGCAAAACGTCTCGTAGAACATAAAGAAGATGTCGTAATTTTATTAGATAGTATCACAAGACTTGCAAGAGCTTACAACCTTACAGTACCGCCAAGCGGAAGAACATTAACTGGTGGACTTGATCCAGCCGCTCTCTATATGCCGAAGAAATTTTTCGGTGCAGCCAGAAATATGAGAGAAGGCGGAAGTCTTACCATCCTTGCCACAGCACTCGTAGAGACAGGAAGCAAGATGGACGACGTGATCTTTGAAGAATTCAAGGGAACAGGTAATATGGAATTAGTCTTAAACCGTCGTCTGGCAGAAAAAAGAATCTTCCCAGCGGTTGATATTGCCAAATCAGGAACAAGAAGAGAAGAGCTGCTGCTTACCAAAGATGAAAGAGAAGTGGTCACAGCACTTCACAAAGAATTATCCGGAAACCGTTCGGAAGAATTTATGGAACAGATGTTAGATTTATTTAAACGAACCCAAAACAACAAAGAATTTGTAGCACTAACCAAACGATCATTATTAAGAAAATAAAAAAAGTAATTGCAATTTCAAATAAATTGTGATAGAATAAAAAAGCTGTTTATAAAACAAGAAATGACGAAAGTCAAAGTATGTAAATGTTGGCAAAATCCAACAAATTTTTTAGAAGAGGTGAAAGAACATGCGTGAAGGAATCCATCCAAATTATTATCAGGCAAAAGTAGTATGCAACTGTGGTAACGAATTCGTAACAGGATCTACAAAGGAAGATATCCACGTAGAAATCTGCTCAAAATGTCATTCATTCTACACAGGACAGCAGAAAGCTACTCAGGCTCGTGGACGTATTGATAAGTTCAATCGTAAATATGGTGTTAAGTAGAAAAGTAAGAAATCAGGTTGAGGTTATCGAAATCTCAACCTTTTTTTTATGTAACGAGAAACTCAATGTAACGAGAAAAATCTCATAGAAATATAGGAGACAACAATGGCGGTTCGTATAGGCGGGCAGGCAGTGATCGAAGGCGTAATGATGAAGAATATGGATCGTTATGCAGTATCCGTGCGAAAGCCCAATGGCAAGATAGAGACGAAAGTAGAAGAATGCGTAAGCTTCGCAGAGAAACATCCATTATTTCAATTACCAGTTTTTCGAGGAATGGTAAATTTCCTGGAATCTATGGTGATCGGGATGAAGACACTGAATTATTCTGCATCTTTTTACGAAGACGAAGAAGAACAAACAGAGAGCAGGACAGAACAGCTCTTAGAAAAGATTCTTGGAGAGAAAGCAGAGAAGATCATCATGGGAATCGTACTGGTATTTTCACTGGCAATTTCCATCGGATTATTTATGATCCTTCCATACATCGCATCCGAAGCACTCGGAAAGCTGATCAGGAATGAATATGTGATTTTATTTATGGAAGGTATTATCCGAATAGCGATATTTCTTGGATACATTGTGTTGATCTCAAGAATGGAAGACATCAAGAGAGTCTTCATGTATCATGGTGCAGAACATAAAACGATCAACTGTTTAGAAGCAGGTGTTCCTTTAACTCCTGAAAATGTGGATAACTTTTCAAGATTACACAAAAGATGTGGAACAAGTTTTATTTTTATCGTTATGATCATCAGTATGGTATTTTTCTTCTTTATCAGAGTGGATACCATCTGGTTACGAATCGTATTAAGATTATTATTTTTACCATTGGTAGCTGGTGTTTCCTATGAATTTATCCGGCTGGCAGGAAGCAGTGACCACCCGCTTGTTCAGATATTTTCAAAACCAGGACTGGCACTTCAGAGACTGACAACGAAAGAACCAGATCACTCCATGATCGAAGTTGCGATCGCATCGGTGGAAGGTGTCTTCGATTGGAGAGAATATTTAGAAAATCTTCATAAAGGGGAACAAAAAGAAGATGAATAGAAGAGAATGGGTCCTCTATGGACAAAAGGAATTAGAAGAAGCACAGATCGAGAATGCATCCGGTGATGCATGGTATTTATTTTCTGAATGTTTTCATATATCAAGGGAAGACTATCTGTTCGGAATGACGGATGAGATCAATGATAAAGAAGCAGAAGAAAGATATAAAGAATTGATTCAGAAGAGAAAAGAACATGTGCCATTGCAATATATTTTAGGAACACAGGAATTTATGGGATATACATTTAAGGTAACACCAGATGTGCTGATCCCAAGAGTAGATACAGAAACAGTATTGGAAGAAGTGCTTGATCAGTTAAAACAGTCAAAGAAACCAGATACGATATTGGATATCTGTACAGGATCTGGCTGTATTGCGATCAGTCTGGCATTGATTTTAAATCCAGAAGTATGTATTGGGACAGATATCAGTGAAAAAGCATTAAAAATCGCAAAAGCTAATGGCGAAAATCTCGCACCTATGGTAAAATTTATTCAAAGTGACCTTTTTGAGAATGTCACAGGAAGCTATGATCTGATCATTTCGAATCCGCCCTATATTACAACGGAAGAATGTGGGAAGCTGATGCCGGAGGTAAAAGACTATGAACCGATGTTAGCACTCGATGGGAAGGAAGATGGACTTTATTTTTATAAGAAGATCATCAAAGAAGCGAAAAACTATTTAAATCCACAAGGAATGCTCGCATTTGAGATCGGATATGATCAGGGAGAAGCAGTGAAGAATTTGATGGAAGCACAGGATTTTGCCTGTGTTGAGATAAAAAAGGACCTGGCAGGATTAGACCGGCTGGTCTTTGGATTTGCAAGAGAAGGAGAATAAGATGTTTGATAAGTTAGAAGGTTTAGTAGATCGTCTGGACACTGTACTGCAGGAATTGAATGATCCAGATGTAGCAGGTAACCAGAATCGTTTCCGTGATCTGATGAAAGAACAAAATGAGCTGACACCGATCGTGGAAAAATACAAAGAATACAAAGCAGAGAAACAGAATATCGAAGATAGTTTGATGCTTTTAGAAGAAGAGTCTGACGAAGAGATGAAAGAACTTGCCAAGGAAGAACTGAATGAATCTAAGGCAAATGTGGAAAGATTAGAAGAAGAGTTAAAGATTCTCTTAATTCCAAAGGATCCAATGGATGACAAGAATATCATCGTTGAGATGCGTGCCGGTGCCGGTGGAGATGAAGCTGGGTTATTCGTCGCTGACGTTGCACGTATGTATCGAAATTATGCAGAAAGCAAACGTTGGAAAGTAAATACATTAAGTTTTAATGAGAGTGGAATCGGTGGATTTAAAGAACTTGTATTCATGGTATCTGGACAGGGTGCATACTCAAGATTCAAGTACGAAAGCGGTGTACACCGTGTACAGAGAATCCCTGCAACAGAGTCTGGAGGAAGAATCCATACATCTACAATTACGGTAGCGATCATGCCAGAAGTGGAAGATGTGGAAGTAGAGATCGATATGAATGATTGTAAGTTTGATGTATTCCGTGCATCAGGAAATGGTGGACAGTGTGTCAATACAACAGACTCTGCGGTACGTTTAACACATATCCCAACAGGAATCGTTGTATCCTGTCAGGATGAGAAATCCCAGTTAAAGAATAAGGACAAAGCGTTAAAGGTATTACGTTCCCGTCTGTATGAATTAGAACAGCAGAAAGCACATGATGAAGAAGCAGCAAAGAGAAAGAGCCAGATCGGTACAGGAGACCGTTCTGAAAAGATCAGAACATACAATTATCCACAGGGTCGTGTTACAGATCACAGAATCAAGCTGACACTTCACAAATTAGATTCTATCATGAACGGTGATTTAGATGAATTGATCGACAGCTTAACAGCAGCAGATCAGGCAGCAAAATTAAGTAACATGGAAGAAGAATAATACAAAGAGATTTATAAGGGGTCAGGTGATCAAACCTGGCCCCTGCATATATTTAATTGAGGTATACAAAATGAAAGATGGATTTATCAAAGTTGCAGCCGCAACACCAAAGATCAAAGTGGCAGATCCTGCATACAATACAGAAGAAATTTTAAAGATCATCGATGAGACAGAAAAAAATGGAGCAAGTATTCTGGTATTTTCTGAATTAACGATCAGTGGATATACATGTGGTGATCTATTCTTGCAGCAGCCACTTTTAACAGAATGTAAAAATCAGCTTTTAAGAATTGTGAAAGCAACTGAAAATAAGAGTATGTTAGTTGTTGTAGGATGTCCGATCGTTATAAAACAAAAATTATATAACTGTGCGGTTGTGATCAGTGATGGCAGTATTTTAGGAATCGTGCCAAAAACACATTTACCAAACTATTCAGAATTTTATGAATTACGTCATTTTACATCTGGAGAAGGATTAGAAGAAGATCTTTGGTTTGGAGAAGAATTTGGTTATGTAAATGTAGCCGTGAATCAGTTATTCAAATGCAAAGAGATTCCAGAACTTGTGGTAGCATGTGAAATCTGTGAAGATCTCTGGGTACCACTTCCACCAAGCACATATCACGCAATGGCAGGAGCAACGGTGATCTGTAATCCATCTGCAAGTGTAGAGACAACAACAAAAGAATCTTATCGAAGAAGCCTTGTATCAAATCAGTCAGCAAGATTGTTAGCGGCTTATATCTATGCTGATGCAGGAGAAGGAGAATCCACACAGGATGTTGTATACAGTGGACACCATCTCATCTGTGAAAATGGTTCAGTTTTAGCAGAAGCAAAACGATTTACAAATGAGATTATCTATGCAGATATCGATGTGCAGAAATTGGCAGCAGAACGAAGAAAGATGACTTCTTTCCCAGGAGGCCAAACAGAGGATTATTTTGAACAGGAATTTTCACTAGAAGTCAAAGAAAACAAGATCACAAGAACATTCCCGAAAGCACCATTTGTACCAGATAATCAAGATGAAAGAGATAAACGATGCGATGAAATCTTATCTTTACAGTCTATGGGACTTAAGAAACGTCTGGAACACACAAACTGCAAACATGCAGTCGTAGGAATTTCAGGTGGATTAGATTCCACATTAGCAGTCTTAGTTACAGCAAGAGCCTTTGATCTGTTAGACATTCCAAGAGAAAACCTGATCTGTGTGACAATGCCATGTTTTGGAACAACAGACAGAACTTACCAGAATGCCGTATCCCTGATCAAAGAATTAGGAGCGACACTCAAAGAAGTAAGAATCGAAAAAGCAGTCCGCCAGCATTTTGCAGATATCGGGCATGATGAAAATAACCACGATGTAACTTATGAAAACTCTCAGGCAAGAGAAAGAACACAGATTCTGATGGATATGGCAAACCAGTACAATGGTATGGTCATCGGAACTGGAGACATGTCAGAATTAGCGCTTGGCTGGGCAACATATAATGGCGATCATATGTCCATGTATGCAGTGAACTGTTCTGTACCAAAGACATTAGTACGCTATCTTGTACTCTATTATGCTGAAACAACAGATAATAAGAAATTATCTGAAGTACTGATGGATGTCCTAGACACACCAGTAAGTCCAGAATTACTTCCACCAGTTGACGGAGTCATTTCACAGAAGACAGAAGACTTAGTCGGACCATATGAACTGCACGATTTCTTCTTATATTATATGTTAAGATTCGGATTCCCAAAATCCAAATTATACCGCATGGCAAAATTAACATTTGATGGTGTATATGATGATGAAACGATCAAGAAATGGCTGGATAAATTTTACTGGAGATTCTTCAGCCAGCAGTTTAAACGTTCATGTCTGCCAGACGGACCTAAGGTAGGTAGTGTGGCGGTATCACCTCGTGGAGATCTACGAATGCCTAGTGATGCTAGTCCAACGGCTTGGTTGTAGAGAAATAAAAGCTATCTGGAAACGCGCTCTCGCTCGATTCGCACATAGCGGACACTTAATGAGCAGCGATGATTTTATGTTAACTGAGGAGTAAACGAATATGAACCAACAATCAAAAAAAAATCTAACCAATAGGATTGTCGCTTTAGCAGGAATCACAGTTTTTGCTTTTTTTATTGGAATTTATGTCTGTGTATTTTCAAACTATTTGGAACAGCATAACACAAGAAAAAAATTATTCGGTGCAACTTATATGACGATGAATAATGAATTCTATAAGATAGTTAATAACCAGATTCGGATGCAGGTTGAGAAGAATGGGGACCAGATGATCACATTAGATCCAGCACTCGATCAGAAGAAGCAGAATGAACAGATTAAACAGTTGGTCAAACGAAAAGTAGATGCGATTTTTCTAAATCCAGTAGACTGGAAAGCAGTAGAACCAGGACTTGTAGCTGCAAAGAAAGCGAAGATTCCCGTGATTGTTATCGACTCACAGGTTTACAGAAGTGATCTCGTCGCAATGACGATCGTGTCAGATAACTACAAGGCAGGCGTTTTATGTGCCAAGGAAATGATGAAGCAAAAAGATCAGGCGAATATCGTCTTGTTAACACATAATGCAGCAAGATCTGCGGTAGATCGTATCAATGGATTTTTAGATACGATCAAGAACAATAAAAACTATAAGATTCTTGCATCTGCAGATACTCAAGGACAGATTGAACGTGCACTTCCTAAGGTAGATAAGATTATCGAAGAATACCAGAACATAGATGTTGTCATGGGATTAAATGACCCAGCGGCGATGGGAGCTTTGGCGGCTCTTGACAGCAAGGGTGCAAGAGAAGGGGTTCTTGTATACGGAATCGATGGTTCGCCAGAAGGGAAAAAGCTGATCAAAGAAGGTATGATGACAGGAACAGCGGCACAATCTCCCAAACAGATGGCAGACACAGCGGTCAATGCGGCATACCAGATTCTGCAAGGGGAGAAAGTAGAGAAGAAAAAGGTAATCTCTGTTCAAATGATAACAAAAAAGAATGTAGAGCAGACTGATATTAGCCGTTGGCAGTAAAGAGGAAATGATATGGATCGAAAAAATCAAAATTTATATTATATCAAGATTCTGATGGGAGTCATAAATTTCATCATTTTATCCTTCCTTTCTGCAGTTTTTATTTTAACATTAAATAAGATCAATTGTGATTTTGGAGCAAGGAATTTCTTAGAGAATATCACATATCTCCCAAACGAACCAGTGACATCAACAGTGTTGATATTTATTGCTTTTTTCTTATTGTTAGGCATTATAGAAATTCGAAGAAAACAAAGAAAAAGGCAACAGGTATCTGTGATCTTATATGCAGCAGAGATTTTGTTATGTCTGATCATTATTAAATTTGTTTATGTAAATTATAATGGAATCATTCTTCTTGTCATTGCAGATATTGTAACGGATATCAAAGATAAACACACTAGGGGAATTTTCTTTGTCATCATGGGAATGATATATTTATTCTCAGACTACGATATCATATCAATGTTTATAGATATGATATCGTTCCAACAATTTTTGAGTGTATACCCGGCGAAAGTCAGTATGATGATCCAAGGAACAAGAAATATACTAGTTGCATTGAATGCGATCGCATTTATTGCATACATGATCATTTTGATGAGAAATCAGATGAAAGAGAATGCAAGGATTGGATTGTTAAACCTTCAGCTTCAGACAGCCAATATACGTTTAAAAGAAATGAATGAACAGCTGAAGGACTATTCAGAGATGACAGAGAAAATGGCGGAGACAAGGGAACGAAATCGAATTGCCAGAGAGATTCATGACACACTGGGGCATACGATGACTGGACTGTCTGCAGGAATTGACGCATGTATCGCGATGATCGATTTTTCTGTAGATGCAACGAAAGAACAGTTAAATAAAATATCACAGGTTGCAAGGCAAGGAATTAAAGATATTCGAAGATCGGTCAATAAATTAAGACCAGATGCCTTAGAGCATAGTGGATTGCAAGAAGCTTTAGAAAAGATGATCAATGAGACGATGCAGGTATCAGATGTTAAGATTAATTATGATTGTCAGGTAGAGGTCTTGAAATTCAATCAAGATGAAGAAGATATGATCTATCGTGTAGTACAGGAAAGTATTACAAATGCGATCAGGCATGGAAAAGCGAAGCAGATTGATGTAAACTTATGGAAGGAAGATAAGTGGCTCAATCTAGAGATCAAAGACAATGGAATCGGATGTGAAGAGATTCATACAGGATTTGGATTGATCCATATCGAAGAGAGGATCAAGATGTTAAAAGGAACTGTAGAATATGATGGAAGTAATGGATTTAAAGTCACAGCAAGAATACCGATCAGATGGGGTGAAAAACTATGATTAAAGTAATGATAGCAGATGATCAGGAACTGATCAGACAAAGTTTACAGATCGTACTTGAGATGAAAGAAGGAATCGAAGTTACTGCAACTGCCAAGGACGGAAGAGAAGTCATTCAGGAAGTCAGGAAAGACAAGCCAGATGTTATTTTAATGGATGTGCGTATGCCAGAAATGGATGGAGTGCAATGTACACAGATCATCAAAGAACAATATCCAGATGTCAAGATCATTATTTTGACAACGTTCGATGATGATGAGTATGTATACAATGCATTAAAACATGGAGCAAGTGGTTATCTGTTAAAAGGAATTTCTATGGATGAATTAGAAAAAGCGATCAATACAGTACATAGCGGCGGGGCCATGATCAATCCAGAAGTGGCAACAAAGGTGGTCGATTTCTTCTCTGAAATGGCACAAAGCAATTATGATACATCAATTCATGCACAGAATGTAGAAGAGATCACAGATGCAGAATGGGAGATCATTAAATTAGTCGGAAGAGGCATGTCAAATAAAGAAATCTCGACGGAACTAAGCCTTTCCGAAGGAACTGTACGAAATTATCTCAGCACGATCTTAAGTAAACTAGACCTAAGAGACAGAACCCAGCTTGCAATCTGGGAAGTACAGTCAGGTTCAGCCAAATACGGGAGAAGATAGATGAGACAGAAACTAGAAAAATGGTGGAAACGAATCATTGCTGTTGGATTGGTCATAAGTTTATTATCTGTTGGTTTTGTGATCTATCCCAAACAACAAAAAATTGTTTTAACCTTTGGAATGTTTGCAGGAAACAAGTGGGATGTTCCAGATGATAATTGCTATCAGATGATCGATCAGGTGATCAAAGAATTTGAAAAAGAATATCCGAATGTCACGATCAAATACGAAAGTGGTGTGATGAAAGATGATTATTCAGAATGGCTGTCACAAAAGGCACTAAAAGGAGATCTGCCAGATGTTTTTATGGTCTTGCCAGAAGATTTTAGCACATTTTCATCCGTAGGAATGTTAAAGAACTTAGACTCCTATACAAAGATTGATAAAGCGTTCAAAAAAAGCAACTATTATGAAGGAAGTTATGATGCTGGAACCTATAAGGGAACGCAATATGCTCTTCCATACGAAAGTGTACCAACTTTGATGCTAGTCAATAAGACACTACTAAAAAAAGAGCATATCAAAATGCCAGGGAATCACTGGACTTGGGATGATTTTTATAAGATCTGTCAAAAAGTAACCAAAGATACCGATGGAGATGGCCGTTTAGACCAATTTGGTGTATATAATTATAAATGGAATGATGCAACTCTGAGCAATGGCGGAACATTGTTTAATCAAAGTGGAACAAAATGCAACTTGTCATCCGAACCAATTGAAAATGCAATCCTCTTTACAAAGAAGATTGAAAAAATATCATCTTTTCGAAATCTGACATCTGATGATTTTGATTCTGGAAATATTGCATTTCGTCCTATGACATTTTCAGAATTTAGAACGTATAAACCATATCCATGGAAGATCAATAAATACTTTGATTTCAAATGGGATTGTATCAGACTCCCTTCCGGACCAGATGGAGAGAATAAGACACAGGTAGATAATCTGCTGATGGGAATCAGCAATCAGACCAAGCAAGGAGATATGGCATGGCAGTTTTTAAAGAAATTATGTTATGAAACAAAGACACAGCAAAAGATCTTTCAGTATCGTCAGGGAATCTCACCATTAAAAGCTGTGACGAATTCAAAACAAGCACAGCAGGTATTAGAAAAAAGCATGGGTGAGAATATGACAGATAAAATGAAATTGTTAGATGAACTCATGAACAATGCCTTGCAGATTCCAAAATTCCGAAGATACAATGAAGCCTACCAAAAGATTGACAGTGAGATGACAAGAATTCTTACAGATGAAGAAGAATTTGATTCCAATATCTTGAAACTAAAACAAGAGATTGATAAGTTTTTAAATCAGTAACAATAAGAAAATCAAAACAAATAAAACACGAATATGACATTTGTCACATAAAAAAGGACATTTGTAAATTGAAAGTCATGACAATTTACAGATGTCCTTTTTTTACATGCTTGGTAGAATAAGTTTGTAAATAAGAGATAGGAATAAGAAAGGAGAAGAGGATGAAATACGTAGTATTAGTCAGCCACGGAACATTTGCACCAGGACTTCACAGTGTACTTAAGATGTTAGCTGGTGGAGAAAGAGAAGACGTGATCAGCGTCGGATTAGAGGACGGAATGAGTGCTGATGAATTCGCAGAGAAATTCAGCAATGCGATCAGCAAGATCACAGAAGACGATGAGATCATTCTTCTTGGTGACATTGTGGGTGGATCACCTCTTACAAATGCAATTGAACAGGTATCAAATAAAGGACTGATCGGTCAGACAGTGATCTTTGGTGGAATGAACCTGGCAATGGCATTGACAGCAACATTAATGAAAGACGGCGTAGACACAGACATGCTAAAAGACAGCTTGATCAATGAGGCAAAAGATGCAGTTAAAGAATTTGTTATGACATCAGCAAACGATGATGAAGAAGACGATATTTAAATTTTAAGGAGGAAAAAAATATGTCAGTTTCATTTTTAAGAATTGATGACCGTATGATCCATGGTCAGACAGTAACACGTTGGTCACTAGAGTATCCATGCGATGGGCTGATCGCAGTGAACGACAAAGCAGCAACAACAGATGCACTTAAGATGGCATACAAGAGTGCCAGCACAAAGAAAACATTTGTTTGGACATATGAAGCATGGAAAAAGAAAAACCAGAAAGTATTAGACAGCAAAGACAATTACTTCCTGATCACAAAAGATCCAATCCAGATGAAGAAGATCTTAGTGGATGATGGATTTGTTCCAAGTGATGTAAAGAAAGTAATCGTAGGACCATGTAATGACAGACCGGAAGCTGTCAAACTTGGTAATAACCAATCTATTACACAGGAAGAAGCAGAAGCTTTAGAAGCGATCAGCAAAGCTGGTTATGAAATCGAATTCGCACTGATCAAAGAAGCGTCCATCGGAACATGGGACAAATTCAGAGGTCAGTTTGGATTTAACTAAAAAACCAATAGAGAGGAGAAACTATTATGACAATTAGTTGGTTACAAGCAATCATTTTAGGTATTTTTGCCTGCTTATCCAGTATGCCTGGTATGGGAGGTACAACCATTGGTAACTACACATTAGGAAGACCATTAGTTGCAGGTCTTGTCTGTGGTATCGTACTTGGAGATATTCAGGCAGGTGTTTTAGTCGGTGCGGCAATGCAGGTTGTATATATCGCATTGGTTACACCAGGAGGAACTGTATCAGCAGACGTTCGTGCCGTATCTTATATCGGTATTCCACTGGCAATGTTAGCATTAAATTCATACGGATTAGATCCTGCATCAGCAAAAGGTATCTCCATGGCAACATCATTTGGAGCAATGGTAGGAACAATCGGTACAGTATTATTCTATGGAACAGCAACGATCAACCTTGTATGGCAGCACATTGGATGGCAGGCCGTTGAAAAAGGTGAATTCAAGAGATTATACGTTGTAGATATGGTTCTTCCATGGATTTCTCATATCATCTGCAGCTTCTTACCAGCAGTTGTAATGTGTAAATTAGGAGTTCCAGTTGTAGAAGCGATCAAAACAACATTACCAATGGATGGAATTGCAATGAAAACACTGTTTACAGTAGGTAGCTTACTTCCTTGCGTAGGTATTGCGATCTTATTAAAACAGGTAGTAACAAAAGCAGTTGACTTTATACCATTCTTCTTCGGATTTACATTAGCAGCAAGTATGGGATTAAACCTTGTATCAGTAACAGTTGTAGCAGCAATGTTCGCAATTATTTACTACAACATTAAAATGGTAGGAATCAGAGCAAAAGAAGCAGCCTTAGCTTCTGGCGGTTCCTTTGACGATGATGACGAGGAGGATATTTAATATGGCAGAGAAAAAACTATCTAAAAAAGCGTTAAATAAATCATTCCGTAACTGGGCTTATGGAAACTTAACATGTTTCTCTCAGGAACATATGCAGACATTTGGTTATCTGTGTGCAATGCTTCCATTGGTAGAAGAGTTATATGATACAAAAGAAGAACAGAAAGAAGCAATGAATACATACACAGCTTTCTTTAATACAGAACCACAGGTTGGATCTATCATCGTAGGTATCACAGCTGGTCTTGAGGAAGCAAAAGCAAATGGAAATGAAGATATCGATGCAGAAGCAATCAATGGTATCCGTGCCGGTCTTATGGGACCTTTAGCAGGTATTGGTGATTCCTTAGTTGTAGGTACATTAATTCCTATCTTACTTGGTATCGCACTGGGATTATCAACAGGTGGATCTGTCGTAGGACCGATCTTCTATATCGTAGCATGGAACTTGATCATGGCATTTGGAATGAAGTTCTTATACTTCAAAGGATATGAACTGGGTGGAAAAGCCGTAGATATCCTGGTTGGTGAGCAAGCAACCGCGATCCGTGAAGCAATCGTTATGTTAGGAACAATGGTTGTTGGATCTGTAGCAGCAACATGGGTATCAGTAAAAACATCATTCCATCTTGTAAACAGTGCAGGAAAAGAATTCTTAAATCTTCAGAATCAGTTAGACGGAGTATATCCAGGATTCTTAACAGCAGCTTTTGTAATCTTCTGTTGGTGGTTAATGTCAAAGAAAAAAGTATCTCCAGTTGTTACAATGTTGATCTTAGTAGTTGTAGCATTTATCGGAGTTATGATCGGATTCTTTAACCCAGGATTAAAATACTAAGAAAGGAAGTATATTATGACAACACAAACAAGAGCACAGCAGCTAAAAGAAATTGAATTTCAGACACAAATGCTCAATAACCTCAAAAAATGGATTCGCAATCTCATTATTCTATCTTCTATCGGAATCATACTTGCGTATTGGGGACTAGGTGCCCAAAGTAAAATGCCATTTACAGTATTTGGTGTAGCTGGAGTGATCATTACGATCATCAGTGTGATACTTTGTGTTGTCATAGGACTTGGGATAAAGAGAGGCAAAGAAAACATAGATAAGATTATACAATTGATTAAAGCATAGGTATAAGAACTTATTGTTTTTTGAGTGAAAAGGACGATTATAGTTTGATCGTCCTTTTTTGTACAAAGAAAGAAGGAAAAATTATGAGAAAAATAAGTCCAAGATTATTGGCACTAATGATGGCAGGAGCTGTTACAGTTACCTCCATAACACCAGTAACAGGATATCAAACGATTACTGTAAATGCTGCAACAGATAGTCAGGAGAAAGAGGCAGCGCAAGGATATCAAACGAATTTAACAGGTTTTGATTATAAGAAAGGTGATTGGAAAGAAACAAAAGATGGTCTGTACAGCAATGCAGTTGATAAAGGAGACTGTTTTGCATTCAGTAAAACAACAGCTAAGAATTTTGTATATTCTACAGACGTAACATTTAAGAGAAATCAAGGTGCAGCAACATTAATTTTCCGTTGTAATAATAATCTTGATAATAAAGAATGCTATGCGGTAAATATCGATGGAGGTTCGCATAAATGCAAGTTTTGGCGATGGCAGGAAAATAGTGATTATCAGTTGATTGATGAAAAAGAAGTAAAAGCAACGGATGATGAGAAATATACTTTAAAAGTAGTGGCTTACGATTCATGGATTTCTTATTATGTAAATGATACTTTGATAGCAAGTACAGGTGATTATACACTTCAAAAAGACGACAAAGGACAGAGTACTGTTTTGACAGAAGGTTCTCTTGGTCTATTAAATTGGAATGGTGAGATGACATTCCAAAATACCTATTATACAGAATTAAATGATCAAAACACACCAGAGTTAAAAAATATCTCGGTATCTTCCTCAACTGGAGATGTGGAGAAAGCAGCACAATTTACATCCACAGAACCAATTATGATTCAGTATGTAAAGAATAATGCAGAAACAGTAGACTTGAATATCGAAAAGAAAAATAAAAATGCAGATGTACAGGTTGAATATGATGGAAAAACATATAACGATGGAAAGAATATTCCAGTTAAAGTTGGTAAGAATTACATTACAGTAAAGAGCACAGTTCAGGGAGAAAATGGACAGACAGCAACTTTAACATATCGTGTAAATGTGCATCGCCGAGCAGCAGATAAAACTTATTATAATGAAGCATACAGAAATCAGTATCATTATTCTGTAAAGGACGGATGGGGAAATGATTTAAATGGATTGGTTAAGTATAAAGGAACATATCACATGTTCTATCAGTTCTATGATGATACAAAATGGGGGCCAATGCATTGGGCACATGCAACAAGTAAAGATTTGATCCATTGGGAAGAACAGCCAATTGCATTATATCCAGATGCAAATGGAGCTATGTTTTCAGGATGTATTGTAGCGGATGAAAAGAATACATCAGGACTTTTTGGTGACGGCAATGAAGGTGGATTAGTTGCATTGATCACAGCAGATGGAAATGGACAACGTATTAAAGTTGCCTATAGTACAGATGAAGGAAAAACTTGGAAAAAAACAAATAGAATTGCAGCAGACTGGTCAAAAGATCCATTAAACAATAGAGATTTCCGAGATCCTAAAGTTTTTAGATGGGAAAATAAATGGTTCATGGTAATTGCAGGCGGACCACTTCGTATTTATTCATCAGACAATCTGACAGATTGGAAATGTGAATCTACATATGCAGATCTTCATACAGAATGCCCTGACCTTTATCCAATTGAAACAAAAGATGGTGTGAAATGGGTACTTTCCCGCGGTGGAAGATTTTATAAAGTCGGTGATTTTAAACAAGTTGATGGAAAATGGAAATTTGTTGCAGATGAAGCTTACAAAAACAGTGACGGTGTTATGAACTTTGGTAAGGATTCCTATGCAGCAATGACATATTATGTACAAAACTTCGGAACACAGGAAAATCCAACGATTCCAGAGATTATTGAAGGAAATTGGATGAATACATGGGATGATTATTGTAATAAAGTTGCAGATACTGTAGGACAGAATTTTAATGGAACTTATAATCTGAATCTTAAAGTAGGACTAAAACAGGAAAATGGAAAATACGTTTTAACACAGACACCAATTAGTGAATATGAGAGTTTAAGAGATGCAGAAAATAAGATTTCTTATAAAGATGTTACAATTTCAGAAGATAATGATCTCTTAAAGGATTTTGCAAAGGATACATATGAGATTGTTGCTAAATTTAAACCATCAGAGAAAACAAAGAAAGTTGGGTTCAGACTAAGAAAGAATCAAAATGATACAGAATATACCGATGTAATTTATGATTTAGAAAATGAGAAACTATCTATCGATAGAAGTAAATCAGGAAAGATTATCAGTCAGGAATTCAAAAAAATAAATGAGCAGTCTAATGTGAAAAAGAATGAAGATGGTTCTGTAGAATTACATATTTATGTAGACAAAGCCAGTGTCGAAGTATTTAGCAGTAATAATACAGCAGCAGGAGCGAACCAGATATTCCCAACACCAACAAGTTTAGGAGCATCTGTTCTAGTAGAAGGTGATCCTGTAAAAGCAGATATTGATATTTATCCAATGAAGTCAATTTGGACAGATAAGGAAGAATTGACAGATGTGGAATCTGTTGGATCTATGCAGAATGAGAACCAGATATTATATGCTGGTGATAGTGTAGAATTAAGTGCATATGTATTTCCAATTTCTATGGATCAGACGATAACATGGGATGTTACAGAAGGAAAAGATGTTGTAAGTATCAAAGAGTCAGATGGAAAAGCAGTTGTAACAGCATTAAAATCAGGAAAAGCAACAGTTACTGCATCGAGTAAATCAGATCCATCAAAGAAAAAGATATTTACGATTAATGTAAAAGAAAATAACTTCAAAACAAACATTAAGAAATTTGTAAATGTAAGTGGTAATTGGACGATTGATGGAGAAGTGTTATCAGATTCCAACCAGTCTGCAAATGATTTTTATATGTCTGAAGATGCGGTAGTTAATGAAAAATCAACAATAGAAGCGGATATGTCCTTTGAAAAAGGATTAGTTAACTTAATTTTTGCATCAAAATCAACGGATCCAAATGGAGCATATTGTCTTCAGTTTGTTCCAGGTAGTAACAGAGTGCGCTTGTTCAGAATGTATAAAGATGGTGATATTGCAGTAGGAGAGATGTCTTCTAGCATTAGTGATGGATCATATCATCATGTGAAGATTGAAAAAGAAGCAAATGCAGTGAAAGTATATGTAGATGATAAGGAATGCTTAAATTATACTTTTGATGCAGATAAAGAGTCAGACAAAGATTTCTTTGATATCAAAACTGGATATATGGGACTTGGTTTATGGGATGGTGCAGTAAGTTTCAAGAATTTATATGTAGATAAAAAAGAAGAAACAAAACCATCAGAGCCAACAAAACCATCAGAGCCAACAAAACCATCAGAGCCAATAAAACCATCAGAAACACCAAAACCATCAGAAACACCAAAAACAATTTCAGTAACATTAAAAGGTAATGGTGGAAAAACTGTTACAACAATAAATAAAACAAAAGCTGGAACTAAATTACCAGGATGGAATAAAACAAAATATAAAGCTGCTGGTAAGAAAGGTTATGTATTTGCGGGATGGACTTATAAAGGAAAAGTTGTTAATAAAGTACCTGCTTCAGATAAAAACATTGTGCTAAAAGCAAAATTTGTGAAGATCAAAGTGGAAACAGCAAAACTATCATCTTTGAAAGGAAAATCTGGAAAAGGAACAGGATTTGTAGCAAAATCTATCAAATACACAAATAAATATGGAGAAAAGCGAGGATTTAGATTCCGCTATTCTACAAGTAAAAAGATGAAAGCTGCAAAATATAAAACAACAGGATTAGCTAAAAATACATATACAAAAACAGGACTAAAAAAAGGTAAGAAGTATTATGTACAGGTTCGCTATTACTATTATGATTCTACAAACAAGAAGGTATATGGAACATATTCAAAAGTTAAATCAGTAAAAGCATATTAGCAATAATTAAAAAGAAGGGTTTTCAAAGTTGTGTAAGCTTTTGAAAATCCTTCTTTTGGTATTGCAAAATGGATAAGGAGGAGGTTCTTTTAATTCTCAATATTAATTGGAACACCGACCATATCAGCAATTTCAGATACTTTGTCAATAAATTCATCAGAACATACAGTTCCAGGTGCGATTGGATATTCCATCCCTAAGCTGTAATATTTTCCTTCACCAAGCGTATGGTATTTTAAAACATCAACACGTTTCACGGCAGGACCTAATGATTTTATAAATTCGAAACGTTTTTTGATATCATCAAGATCATCGTTCCAGTCTGGTACCAGAACCATTCGGATCCACATTGGTTTGGGGATATCTGCAATCTTTTTTGCATTATCAAGGATCAGCTGGTTGCTGACACCGGTACATTTTTTGTGAATCTGTTCGTCGATGGATTTGATGTCGTATAGGACAAGATCGATTTCTTCTAACAAATGGGATAAAATGTCCCATTTGATCAGTCCTGCGGTATCTAAAGTTACAGGAACACCTTCCTTGCGAAGGAGTTTGGCTGTTTCATAGACAAAATCAGCCTGAAGTCCAGCTTCTCCACCTGAGAAGGTCACACCGCCGCCAGAGACTGTGTAGAATTCTTTGTCACGCAGTAACTTTTGGGCAAGGGCAGCAGATGTGATCCTGGTTCCTACTTTTTCATATGCAGATTTTGGACAGACGTCTTCACATTGCCTTAGAGTGTCCATATCTATATTGGCACGATTGATCACGCATCCATTTTCTGCCATGGATATTTCACCATGGCAGTGTTTGATGCAGGAACCGCACCGGATACAGCGTTGTTTAAAATACATGTATTTTTCACCGGGGAGCATAAGCTCTGGGTTTGCACACCATGCGCAGCGCAGGTTACATCCGATGCAGAAGACAGTCGTGCGGATTCCAGGACCATCTTTCGTAGAATAAGATTGTAAGGTGGAGATAAAACCTTCTTTCATTTTGATCAGCTCCATTCATTTTCAGTACGTGCAATGATCGCTTCCTGAGCTTCCGGCATCAGTGATACAAACTGGGCACAATAACCGGCAACACGAACGATCAGGTCACGGTAATTGTCAGGATCTTTTTGTGCTTTTCTAAGTGTCTCTGTGGATAGGACATTAAACTGGTTATGGTAAATGCCTTTTAACACACTAGCCTGTAAGAAAGCAACAAATTTCATTAAGTTTTCTTCCCCAGCAAGTGCTCCGGAAGCAAAACGCATATTTAACAGCTGTCCGGCAGCAACCTGATCATTTGGAAGTTTGGATACAGAGTTGATAACAGCAGTCGGTCCGTGAGTATCGGTTCCCTGTGTTGGAGAACATCCTTCATTTAAAGGAGTTCCGGCATAACGTCCGTCTGGGGTTGCATTGACATCAAAACCATTTGGTACATAAGATGTAATATTACTTGTAGACATTGTATAGCAGGAAACTTCAGGACCTTTTCCAGTTCTCTCTGTATGGTAATCTGGCAGTAATTTTAAATAAGAATGGAAGACATCAGCGACGATTTCATCAACATAGTCTTCATCGTTTCCGAATTTTGGAACGTTCATGACCATCTTGTGGATGCGAATACCTTCTTCACCTGCCCAGTCAGAAGCCATGGCTTTCATTAATTCATCCATGCTTAAAGTTTTGTCTTCAAATACTAATTTTTTCACAACAGCGAGACTGTTACCAACGATACATGGACCAATGTTGGACTGGGAGATGACATCATATTTACATCCACCCTCTTTTAAAGTCTTGCCAAGTGCCATGCAGTTATCGATAAAGCAGGAAGCAAATGGATCTGCATCGTAAGTTACAAGCGCACGGTCACAGATCGCATCGGATTCAACCGCAAGATCAGAATAATATTTTAAGGCTTTTTCCCATGCAGCCCATACTTCATCGTAAGAAGCATACTCTTTGTCACCAAGGTCGATCAGTTTGATATCTGTTTTTGGATCATTTCCATGATTTAAGACGATCTCAAGAACTTTTCCCCAGTTGACATAAGTCATACCAGTTGCACGATGTCCATACATACCAGGGACACCAGTTTCCACGCAGCCGATCGGACAATAATCAAGAGCATCCTCGTGAGGAATTCCAAGATCTACAAGACCTTTGACTGCAACTTCATCATTAAACATGGAAGGCATACCGCATCCAGTACGGATCAGGCGGGCAGCCAGACGAAGAAGATCGACAGGTGTTGTCTTATTATAACGCATGGAGAAGTTTGGTTCTGCCATAGCAGTCATGTTCATTGCCTCAACACAGAGGTAAGAAAGATCATTGGTTCCATCCGTTCCGTCCTTTTTATAACCACCGACAACAAGGTTGGAATATAAAGGATATCCCTGAGAGAATTTTGTATGTCCATAACCACGGACTTTATTATTAGTACTGTTCATTAAGAACATATGAATGATATATTCCAAAGCTTTTTCTTTGGAAATCTTACCAGAAGCAATATCTTTCTCATAAAGATCATACATATACTGGTCAAAACGTCCATAGCAGAAAGAATGTCCGTTAGATTCAATCATCTGCAGCATATGAACCATGTAGCAGACTTCACATCCTTCCCAGAAAGAACGTGCAGGCTGTTCCATCATGGTAGAAGCCATATCAGCCATGGCAAGAAGTTCTTCTTTACGTTTTTCGTTATCAGCAGATTCTGCCATCTTACGTGCAACATCGGCATAACGTTTGAAGAAATAAAGTACACCTTCCAGGGAAATTGCAACAGATTCATAAAATACTTTCTGTGAATCACTCATAGAAGGATCAGCCATCTTTTCTCTTGCTTCATCAGCGATAGAACGGAAACCACGTCCAAGGACAAGCTCATGCTTTGGAACGATATGTCCATCTCCGGAACTTGAGATACCGCCAAGATGTAAAACTCCCTGAGTAGAAGCATCACGAATCTCATCGGTAAGGTTGGAAGCGACTTCATCCTGATGTGTATGGCCATGCCAGTAAGGAGCGATCTCGCGAATGTCTTTCTTTACCTGCTCAGAACACTGGAAGACATCGCCGCTTCGCTTGTCAAAAGCAGTGGCTCCATTGGTTCCATCCAGTTCATCGACGACCCAGTCGATCGAAAATTCAGGAAAGACAGGGGCAGCAAAGTTAGAACTTGCCTGATTTCCAAAGATCAGGCTGTCAGATTCGATATAAACAGTCATATGAGCCAGTGTATGAGCGAAAGCTTTTGCTTTGCGCAGAATGTAAGGCTCACCTTCTGTTTGTTTAAAACTTTCCGTGTATAAAACAGCACGTTCACTACAGATACTTGCAACACGGTTTGACATTTTCTTCTGGAAACGATCAATACGAGAAAGATCGATATCATCTGTTTGTGGGATAAATTCTAAAAAGTTTCTCATGAATATAACTCTCCTTTCAAGGTATTAGTTCTTTCTGGAAGAACTAGAATGTTGATAATGATCTAAGAACTGTGCGCAAGGTTTTAAAAATCTGGAATAAGATTTTTTGTTTAATAATGATAAGTTCATTATACCAAGCAGTAGTTCATAAATACACAAGATACATAAAAAAACGGTGATGATCGGACGAGCGATCGGAAGAATAAAGACCAGAGCAGCAATAAAACCAACGATGCCAAATATGATCTGGAAGATACTCGCTGCACGATGCGTCCAGTGGATTGATTGTGATGGATTATTCATAATGATACCTCCATAAATTTAAAATACACTCGATAAAGAGTATATAGTTATATAAATTGTTTCTTTCTGAGTACATAGTAACATAAATGTATCATACATTCAATACAATTCATACAAAAAATTGACAAGAAAGAAAAAATTAAGCATACTAAAGACAAAGAAGTGTGATAGAATAAAACTAATAAATTAGCAGAAAGGAAATACCCATGGATTTAGATTATTTTAAAAAGACATTTAAACTTGACTCAACAAGTTCAGAGCCAATGTATAAACAGATATCAAATTACCTGAAACGAATGATCCAGATGGGCATCTTGAAAGAGGGAGATCAGATGATCCCGGAAGTCACGATCTGCAATGAGCTAAATGTCAGCAGATCAACAGTAAGACTTGCTATGGCAGAGTTACTGGACGAGGGATTGCTTGTAAGATATAGAGGAAAAGGTTCCTATGTTGCGGACAACCGAATGAAACGTCCGATCAACTATTTATACAACTTTACAGAAAGCATGCATGATATTGGAGCTCAGGCATCTTCTGTTGTTCTGAATGCAGAAGTATTATCAAAGATACCAGAAGAAGTCAGAGAGAAACTTCAGCTTCCAAAAGAACAGAGAAAAGTATTTTATCTTCACAGAATACGTTGTGGAAATAATGAGCCGATGCTCGTGGAGCATACATATATCCCATATTATCTATGTAATGGAATCGAATCGTATGATTTTTCATCCATTTCATTGTACTATATTCTTGATAGTCTTTATGGTTTAGAACCATATCATGCGACAGAGACGATCGAAGCTGTGAATATGACAGAAGATGAACGAAAGATTTTAAGATGTCAGGAAAATATTCCAGCATTTAGGATTAAACGAATCTCACACACCGAGACAGGGTTAATCTATGAATATACAGAATCAACCAGCCGTTCCGATCGAAATGTCTTTCAATTAGAATTATATAAAAATCAGACAGCAGGAAAAAATCCAGTAAATATCCAGCGCAATTTTCGGCGGGACTAATATAGAAGAAAGATTCAGAGACAGGATTGTATGAATACAAAAAATCATACGAATCCTGTCTTTTTTTTGCATACTAAATATATAAAATGCACAAAAAACTCTTGACAAGAGTCGTTATCCATGTATATAATTCAATACATAAAAGAAATGTATCATACATTTGATACATATGACAGGGCCCAGTCATATGTATGGTATCAAAGTGAATTTATACATGATGAGAAGGAGGAACAAGATGAAGTATTTACTCATGGTTGGACATGGACAATTTCCACCAGGATTGCATAATGCATTGACAATGTTTGCTTCCGACACACCAGACCTTATGTACTGCAATCTGGAAAATGGTATGGACACCGATAAATACGTTGAGAATCTCAAGAAGAAATTAGAAGTGATCGATCCACAAAAGGACGAGATCATTATTCTTTCAGATCTGCCAGGAGGTTCTCCATTGACGAATGTGATTGCTGTTTTAGGAGAGATGGAAATGTTAGAACATTGTGTGATCTATACAGGAATGAATCTTCCATTAGCGATCAACGTAGTTATGACGAAAGATTCGACAACACTGGATAAACTTGATGAACTTGTTTTAGCCGATACACAGGCAAAACGTTTTGTATTAGAAACAGACGAAGACGATGAAATCTGATCAAAGGATCAGGAAGGAGAATATATATGGCAATTTCATTTATTCGAATCGATGACAGAATCATTCATGGACAGACGGTTACGCGCTGGGCAAATGAATATCCTTGCACAGGACTGATTGGTGTCAATGATGCAGCAGCAGGAAATAAACTTTTAGTATCCGCATTTAAAGGTGCAAGCTCAAAGAAGACATTCGTGTGGAACAAAGAACATTTTAAGAAAAATGCAGATAAAGTATTAACAAGCAAAGACCAGTACTTCCTAATCACAAAGAACTCTGTGGATATGGCGGAATTATTAGTAGATTTTAAATTTGCTACACCGATTAAAAAAGTTATCGTAGGACCATGCCCAGACCGTCCAGGTGCAGTCAAACTTGGAAATAACCAGTCCATCACACAGGATGAAGCAGAAGCTTTTGAAAGAATGTATCAGGCTGGATTTGAGATTGAATTTGCACTGGTAAAAGAGGCATCGATCGGAACATGGGAAAAATTCAGAGGTAAATTTGGATACTAAAGGATAACAGGTCACGAAAGGAGAGAGAAAATGAGCGTTTCAATTTGGCAAGCTACACTATTTGGAATTTTCGCCTGTCTGGCATCTTTGCCTGGTATGGGTGGAACTGTTGTTGGAAACTATACATTAGGTCGTCCATTAGTTGGAGGTTTGATCTGCGGACTGATCATGGGTGATGTTGCAACCGGAATCATTGCCGGAGCAGCAATCCAGATCGTATATATCGCACTGATCACGCCAGGTGGAGCAGTTGCAGCGGATGTAAGAGCGATTTCTTATATTGGGGTACCGCTGTCAATCATTGCGATCACAAACATAGGACTTACAGGAGCCAAAGCTACATCTATGGCAACAGCTCTTGGATCAACAGTAGGAACTCTTGGTACAGTTTTAATGTATGGAACAGCAACGATGAACCTGATCTGGCAGGCATATGGATGGAAGTGTCTGGAATCAGGAAAATTAAAGAAATTATATGCAGTTGATATGGGACTTCCATGGATCTCACATATTATTTGTTCCTTCATTCCGACATTTATCATTACATATTTAGGATCAGACATGATCAAAGTTATCCAGACTTACCTTCCAATGGATGGAGTTTTCATGATGACGATCTTAACACTTGGAAGCCTTCTTCCTTGCGTAGGTATTGCAATCTTATTAAAACAGGTAGCAAACCGTCCGATCGATATTCTGATCTTCATGTTTGGATTTACATTAGCAGCAGTTATGGGATGTAACCTTGTAGCAGCAGCGATCATCGGTGGATTCATGGCATGGATTTACTATCAGGTAAAAGCAAATGCAGCAAAACATGTTGCAGTGGCAGCCGATGATGACTTTGAAGAAGAGGAGGATATCTAATATGGCAGCGAAAAAATTATCTAAAAAAGCGTTAAACAAATCCTTCTGGTTATGGTTTCATGGACATTTAACATGTTTTACATATGAACATATGCAGACATTTGGATATATGTGTTCTATGTTACCGCTGATCGAAGAATTATATGACAGCAAAGAAGAACAGAAAGAAGCACTGACAACATATTCTAGTTTCTTTAATACAGAGCCACAGTTAGGTGGATCACTGGTAGTTGGAGTCACAGCTGGGCTTGAAGAAGCAAGAGCAAATGGAGAAGAAGTAGATGGTGACCTGATCAATGGTATCCGTGCCGGATTAATGGGACCATTAGCAGGAATTGGAGATTCCATCGTTGTAGGAACATTGATTCCATTATTATTAGGTATCGCACTTAGTATGTCAACAAATGGAAGTCCTTTAGGAGCTGTATTCTATATTGTAGCATGGAACTTAATTTCTGTACTTGGAATGCGTTTCTTATACTACAAAGGATATAATCTTGGAGAAAAAGCAGTTGCACTCGTCGTCGGTGAGAGCGCGATGGCCATACGAGAAGCGATCATCATGGTCGGAACAATCGTAATCGGTGCAGTAGCAGCAACATGGATCAACATTACAACATCACTTGTTATCGTTAAGAAAGCAGCCGGAACGGAAGGTATTACATTACAGAGTTCTTTAGATGGAATCTATCCTAAGATTTTAAATGTAGTATTTGTATTACTATGCTGGTGGTTAATGAGCAAGAAGAAAATGTCTCCACTTGCTACAATGGCAATCATGTTAGCAGTTGCATTCGTAGGTGTATTAGTTGGATTCTTTAACCCAGGATTAAGCTATTAATCATAAGTATAAAACCTCTGAATAAAAAGTGAAAATAGTTTCGGTGCGAAACATTGAATGGAAATTTAAATGTTTTGCATCGAGACTTTTTCACATATAAAATGAGATCATAAGGAGATAAAAAGTTATGGAAAAACAGCGGATACCAGCAGATTTTTTGATCGGAACTTCAAGCAGTGCATGGCAGATTGAAGGATGTGCAGGAAAGAAGGAAGGTCAGGAGAGCTGGGCAGAACTTTTTTACGATACCAATCCAGATATCTGGTATGATGATGTAGGACCGAAAAAAGCAAGTGATTTTTATCATCATTACAAAGAAGATATCAAAACAATGGCATCTTTTGGAATGACCGGATTCCGCTTTACGATCCAATGGGCAAGATTTATGAAAGATCCAATCGCAGGAATTGTAGACTATGATGCAGTGGAATATTACAGAGATGTCATCCATGAAATAAAGAAAAATGGAATGGAACCAGTTATATCACTGGAACATTGGGATATTCCAGCAATATTATTTGAAAAATATAATGGATGGGTTGGAAGAGAGACAGTATATCTTTATGAACAGTATGTAAAAGCAGTATTAAAAGAATTTCATAAGGAAGTGAAATTATGGTTTGCTTTCACAGAACCCAATATTCCAATCGATAATGGCTATATGGATGGAATCTGGTATCCATTTAAACACGCACCAAAAGAAGCATATCAGGCACATTTTCATAAGATCCTTGCTACGACAAAAGCAGTTAAAGCGATGGAACCATACAAAGAAGATGGATGCAGACTTGGAGTTATGTTACATATGACACCAATCTATGCAAGAAGTGGAGAAGCAAGAGATGTACAGGCAGCCTATTATGCAGATCTGTTTCAGGTAAGGATTTATCTAGATCCATATCTAAAGGGAGAATTTCCACAGGAATTATTAAGAAAATTAGAAGAACATAACTGTATGTTTGCGTATGAACAAGCTGACTTTGAAGACATCAAAAAATACCGTATTGATATGTTAGGAATTGATTATTATTTCCCAATTCGTGTCAAAGCAAGAGAAACAGCATACGACAAAGATGTATTCCATCCAGAATTCTACTATGAACCATGGGTGATGCCGGGCAGAAAATACAATGCCGACAGAGGATGGGAGATTTATGAAGAAGCAGTTGTAGATATCGGAATGCGAATCAAAGAAGACTACGACAACATTCCGTGGTTTATCAGTGAGAATGGAATCGGAATCGAAGGCGAAGACAGATATCGAAACAAAGAAGGATACATTGATGACGATTACCGTATTGATTTTCTAAAGGGACATTTACAGAGAGCCTTAAAAGTAAGAAATATGGGATCTAACTGTTTTGGATATTTTGTTTGGTCATTTGTTGATAATCTGTCAGCGATCAATGCATTCAAGAATCGATATGGATTATTGGAATTAGATCTTAAAACAGGAAACAGAATTCCAAAGAAATCCTTATATTGGTTCAAAGAAATCATGAAAGACAGACAAGTATAGGAGGAAAAAATGAAACATATCATTTTAGTAAGCCATGGACAATTTGCAAGCGGATTAAAAAGTGCGATTGGTGTTGTGATGGGAATGGCAGATGAAATTACAGCATTAGGATTAGAAGAAGGAATGGATATCAAAACGTTCAGAGAAAAATTTCTTGAAATTTTGAATCAGATTCCAAAAGAAGATGAAATCATACTGTTATGTGATATTATTGGAGGCTCTCCATTTACAAGTTCCGCAGAATTATTAAGACAGGAAGGATTCTTAGAAAGAAGCTTGATCTTAACAGGAATGAATATGCCAGTACTTGTACAGTTATTATTACAAAAAGATGATTCCGCGCTTGAACAATTAAAATCGGAGGTCAAAGCAATCAGTGCAGGAACCATTCAGATTTTTGAAGAAGAATCAGAAGACGAAGACGAGGAATTATAAGGTAGTATAAGAATAGAAAAACAGTTGTTATATGATAGATGTTACTCATATAACAACTTTTTTTTATGAAATCCTTATTGGAAAAGTATAAAATTTTTGCTCCATAATGAATGTTTATGTGATAAAAGTTAGAAAAGTTGTAAAAAATCAATAAAAAAGGTTGGAAAAGTTGCAAAAACTATGTAAAATAAGGCTAGAAAAGTTGCAGAATAAACAAAAAAGAGGATGGAAAAAATAAAATCAGAGGTGATATGATGATCGATCGTGAGATGAAAACCACAATCAATAACTGGATTTTACAGGGAAAAGAGGCATTTCTATTAACTGGAGCAAGACAGATAGGAAAAACATATCTGATCAGAGAGTGTTTAAAAGAATCAAAATATGATTATGTAGAATTAAACTTTATAGAACGTCCAGAATTAGTAGAACTATTTGAGAATGCCACAAATGCACAAGATCTGTTAATGCGATTGAGCCTAATCACAGATAAACAGCTAAACAAGGGAAAGACAATCATCTTTTTTGATGAAATACAAGAATTTAAAGACATAGTGACAAGAATCAAATTTCTTGTAGAAGAAGGAAGTTTCAGATACATTATGAGTGGTTCACTTCTAGGTGTTGAACTAAACGACTTAAGATCAGCTCCAGTAGGCTATCTAAGAATCGAAGATATGTATCCATTAACAGTAAAAGAATTCATGAAAGCTGTTGGAATCAAAGAAAATATACTAGAAATGCTGGAAGAATGCTATAAGAAACAACAACAAGTCGATGAATTCGTACACAAGAAAATGCTGGATGTATTTTACCTTTATCTGATCGTAGGAGGAATGCCAGAAGCAGTTGCAGTATATACAGAAACAAACGACCTTGCAAGAGTAGCAGCAGTCCATCAAAAAATCATGAGACTATATAAAGCAGACTTTACAAAATATGAAACAACCTACAAACTGAAATTAAGAGAAATCTACGATTCCATGCCAGGACAGCTAGACAGCAAAAACAAAAGGTTCAAGATCAACACACTCGGAAAAGGGCTTAACTATGACCGGGTAGCAAATGATTTTCTATGGCTGAAAGATGCAGGCGTAGCAATTCCTGTATACAACATAAACGAACCAAAGCTGCCACTGATCATAAGTGAGAACAGAAATTTATTCAAACTATTCTTCTCAGACGTAGGAATCCTGACCAATCAGTATTCAGATCAGGTAAAAATAGCCATATTAAATAAAGAAAAATCAATCAACAACGGAGCACTCTTCGAAAATGTAGTAGCACAAGAACTATTAGCAAACGGATTTAATCTATACTACTTTAACAACAAAAAACAAGGAGAATTAGACTTCGTCATAGAACTAGATGGAAAAGTAACTCCTCTAGAAATAAAATCAGGAAAAGATTACAAAAAACACTGCGCTTTGGAAAATGTATTAAAAGAGAAAAACTACGAAATAGAAAGAGCATATATCTTCTCAGAAGGAAACGTAGAAATAAAAGATCAGAAGATCTATATGCCAATTTACATGATAATGTTCTTGAAGAATACAGAATTAGAAAATACTATCTACAAGATAGATTTAAGTGGTTTATAAAAACTATTTCTATAAGCAACATTTCAATACCTCTAAATTAAAGAAAAATTCAACTATATACGGTTTCTGCCCATATATAGTTGAATTTTTCATCTACAGCCTAAAGGATAGCCATTAGTTATTTATAATAATCTTCCACAATAAATCTTGCCACACTATCCAAATCATTTTTCTCAATTACCATATCCGCCATCTCACGAATCTGCGGCAATCCATTTTCCGGTACATAACATCGATCAGATAATTCAAGCATCTCCACATCATTCACATTATCCCCAAATGCAACGATCTCATCAATGTCATACATCTCCTTCAATTTCAAAATTGCAGAAGCCTTCGATACAGATTCCTCACAAATTTCAATAAAATAATTTCCAGTATAAATATCCTTCGTGATCGTTGCCTTAATTCCATCAACAGAAGCGGAAAGATCAAGAATCCGTTTCGTTTTTTCATAAGAACCATAACCAACAAAGAAAATTACCTTACATGAATCCGACATTTCAGATAAAGAAGCAAGATCTTTTTTGAATGTATGATACATCGGTCCACGCTTTTTAATGTAAGCCTGATCAGCTTCATCAAAAAGTCCCTCATATAGAAGATACAATTCCTCATCGACTAATCCATAGATAAAAGAAGCAATCTCATTTTCATCAAGAATCTTTTTTAATTGAAGGACGCGATCAAAAGGAATATCGGAAATCACATCATAATGTCTTGTCTGGCAGTTATAAATACATCCGCCTGTATTTAAAATGACAGGAATCGAAAAATCAACGCCAGCAACTCTTTGATCAAAAGCAAATAAGTTTCTGGATGTTGCAATACTTACTTTTGCCCCGTCTTTTATTACTTTATTCAAGATATTACGGCTTCTATCACTGATATGACCATCAGAAGCCAGCAGTGTCCCGTCAAGATCTGAAATATATAAAGTCTTTGTTTTCATAAAAATAAATCCTTTCTTACTTAATAACAAACTGTTTTTACTATATACAAAAGGAATTTCAGAAATAAAATGTTCGAAATCTCCTTACAGACAATATTATACCCCTCAAAACGAACACAGTAAACTATAAAAATTACTAAAAAACTTACAAAACAAACAAAAACGCAAAAATAAAATAAAAAATCGAACAAAAATGAAAAATAAGTGTTTACAAATGTTTGAAAGTATGGTATAAAATAATCAGGAGGAAAAAATAACACACAAAAACAAACAAATCACACCGTGTTATTTAGAAACAAAATGAAAAAATTAACAAAAAAAGCAGCCGAAATGACAACAAAAGAATTAGCAGCTTACATCGATTACTCCGTATTAAAACCAGAATTTACAGAAGAACAGATCATAGAATTAACAAAAGATGGAGTAAAACTTGGATGTGCAACAATTTGTATCAACCCAGGATATATGGAATTATGTGAGCCATATGTAAAAGGAACAGACACAATGTTATGTCCAGTTACAGACTTCCCATTCGGAACAAGCTCAACAAAATCTAAAGTAGAACAGATTGAAGACGTAGCAAAATATGACACAGTCAAAGAAGTAGACGTTGTAGCAAACTTCGGACACATCCGTGCAGGAAAATATGCAGAAGTAACAGCAGACATCAAAGCATGTGTAGATGCAGCTCACAAATATGGAAGAGAATTAAAAGTAATCTTCGAAACAGACGCATTAACAGAAGAACAGGTTCGCAAAGCATGCCATTGTGCAATGGACGCAGGAGCTGATTTTGTTAAGACAAGTACAGGATTCTTAACAGGATTTGATGCACATGGTGCAACACCAGAGATCATCAAAGTAATGCAGGAAGAAGTCGGAGACAAATGTAAAGTCAAAGGAAGCGGATGCATTCGTACAAGAGAACATTTCTTACAGCTGATCGATATGGGAATCGACAGAATGGGTGTTGGATACCGTTCTGTACCAGTTGTATTAGACTTAGACAAGTAAGCAGCTTATGAATAAAGAAATCGCAGATGCATTGAACTGCATCATAGAATTTCTGGCTGTAAGAGATTTAGCACAGATGTCAAAAGATGCCCTCAAGAAAGCTTGTGGGGCATCAAAGGCAGATGTGATCATTGCATTAGGAAGCGACCTTCCAGTCGTAGCCGAGACAGCTTGTGAACTTTACAAGGCAGGATACGGAGAGAAATTAATGTTTTGTGGAGGAATCGGTCATTCCACAGTGAATTTAAAGAAGAAAGTTGCAAAGATTCTTAATGTAGAAACAGATCAGTTACCAGAGTCAGAAGCCGAAATATACGCATGTTTAGCAAAAGACAAATACCAGATTGAAAGTTCATCCATTTTCATGGATAAAACCTCAACCAATACATCCGAGAATATAAAAAATGCCATACAAATATTTAACGATCATACAATAAAACATGAAACTATGATCCTCATTCAGGATCCAATCCTTCAAAAAAGAAGTTATGTAACAGCATTAGATATGTTCAATGATCGTCAAAAGATCATAAATTATGCTCCAATAATTCCAAAACTTAATTCGGATGGAACCATTGAAAATGATACGCCATATTTATGGGAAGGAACAAGGCTTTACGAACTAGCATTGGGCGAAGTATACCGTCTTCGTGATGATGAGAATGGTTATGGACCAAAAGGGAAAGGATTTTTAAGACATGTCGATATACCAGAAGAAGTAAATCGTTCGTTTGAAATAATCGCAGACAAGATGCCAGAGTATCTTGCCCGCTGTCAGTAGGGACAACCTAGCACGATGAAGGAAGGAGAACACCATATGAAACAGATTATGATCATGAGCCACAGTATATTTGCAGAAGGAATCAAATCCGCATGTGAAGATATGTTAGGACCGCAGAATGATATTATCACGATCGGTTTTACAAATAACGCTGAGTTTGAGAAGGCGATCAGTGACAAACTGGATAAGATTCCAGAAGAAGATGAGCTTATTTTATTATTTGACAGTATGAGAGGAACTCCTTGTACGGCCGTCATCGAATTGTTGAGAAAGAAGAATATCTCAAAGAAAAGTCTGTTACTGACTGGAATCAATCTGCCAGTTCTTGAGCAGGTTATCCGTTATAAAGAAGAAATGAGTCTGGAGGAACTAAAAGATAAAGTGATGCAGCTTGCAGTAATCTCTATTGCGGGAACAACTTTATCTTTCCAGAAGAATGGAATTTCATGAAAATTTATCATTAGAATTGTCCTTTTCTGTTCCTTTTTGTTCGAAAGTAGGGTAAAATGAGAGGGAATAATAAAGGAGCAAAAAAGATGATAGCAAGCGAACGTTATGAAACCATATTAAATCTGATCCAGGAGCAGGGAATCGTGAAAGTGAAAGATCTTGCGAAACTTATGCAGGTAACAGAGACAACGATCCGGCGTGACTGTGAAGAACTGGAACATCAGGGCAAATTAATCCGCGTTCACGGCGGGGCCAAAGGAATCAACCAGAATAAGATCGTTTCAAACCGCGACGAGAAGAATGTACGGGATCGCACAGAATTTTCCGAAAGCAAGGAACTCGTATGCAAGAAAGCAGCATCCTTTGTCAAAGAAGGTGACTGTATCTTCCTCGATGGGATTACAACGGTTGTTCCGATGGTTAAATATTTAAAGGACAAGAATATCAAGATTGTTACACACAACTTTCTCGTAGCAGAAGCCTACCAGAATATGACATGCAAAGCGGAACTGTTTTATTTGGGTGGAAAATACATTCCGGAATATAACATGTCAGCAGGACCTGTAACGATCGGGAATCTCTCAAGATTTAACTTTGACTATGCATTTTTAGGCTGTGCAGGCGTAGACTTAGAAAAGGGCATGAGTTATACGACGGAGACGGAGACAATGATGGTCAAGGAAAAAGCGATGGAACAGTCAATGAACAATTATCTGTTGATTGATTCTTCCAAATTATCGGTCAAAGGATTTTACAATTTCTCCAAATTGTCAAACTTTGATGCGATCATTTGCAATGAATTCGAAGGAATGGAGAATGTCGAGTTACCAGACAATTTTATTATTGTTCCAACGGATCAGGCATAGAATAACAGTATAAAAGAATATAAAAGTGTAAATAAGTAAAAAGGAGAGAAAAAACTGTTGGAAGGCAGTTTTTCTCTCCTTTTGTGTGTTTTTTAGGTGTTTTTAGGTTGATTGAATTGTTGAATTGGTTGAATTGCAAAATATCAGGTATTGAAAATATGAAATAAATATAGTATATTAAAAACATGAAAAATATACAGTTATATAACAGGATGGGAGGAAATCAGTTCAAATGGCACAGCAAAAGAAAATAAAGAACCATATAAAAGCAGATCATATTTTAAAAAAATTCTGGAAAGATAATAGCAGATTTGCAGATTTATTTAATGCTTGTATGTTTGATGGAGAGCAGGTGTTAAAACCTAATGACCTGACAGAAGTAGATACGGATATTTCATCATTTCTTCAATTTAATGGGCATGCAGAAACAATACAGAAAGTCTTAGATGTAGTTAAGAAAACAGCATTTGGTATTGATTTTGTAATTCTAGGAATTGAAAATCAACAGAAAGTTCATTATGCAATGCCATTGCGTCACATGGTAGGTGATGCATTTTCTTATTTAAAAGAATACAATGAATTAGCAGCTCAAAATAAAAAGCAAAAGAATTGGAGAAATTCAGATGAATTTTTATCAGGGTTAACAGCAGAGGATCGTTTACATCCAATGATTACGATCTGTATTTATTATGGCGAAAAAGAATGGGATGGTCCTCGTTCATTGATAGACATGTTGAAAGTACCAGAAAGATTTCAATCGTTAGTATCAGATTATAAGATGAATCTTATAGAGGTAAGAAATAGTGAATATCTGAAATTTCAGAATTCAGATGTCAGTACAGTTTTTGATATCAGTAGATTCATTTATGATAAAAGATATGATAAAATTAATGATATGTACAAAGAGCAATTAATACCTTCAGAATTGGGATTAGTAATTGGTGCGATTACAGAATCACAGAAATTGATTGATGATGCAATAAAGCTAGAGAAAGAAGGAGGACAGATGAATATGTGCAAAGCGTTAGAGGAATTAGAAGAAAAAGGAAGGATAGAAGGAAGAAGAGAAGGAGAAATCAAAGGAGAAATCAAAAATAAAATTCTACTCATTCAAAAAAAATCCCTAAGAGGGGATTCTATGGAGAAGATAATAGATGATCTTATGGAAAGTATAGAATTTGTTCAGCCGATTTATGAAATGATCAAACAGAATCCAGAGTTATCAGTTGATGAAATCTATAGGATTATCAGTAAATAATTTTCAAAATAGAATATCATCAATTTATCAACGGTAAAAAAGAAACATAGAATAAGTAATAAAATAGGAACCGCAGACTAAATGCAGTTCCTATTTTATTTAAGATTGAGATGTAATTGATATTATTTAAGAGAGATTATTTCTTCTTAGTTTTTAAAGCTTTCTTAGCGGACCAAGCAGAGTAAACATTCTTAGATTTGTTGTTTACTTTTGTTACTTTGTAGCTTCGAACTCTTACATAATATTTTTTATTCTTTTTCAGCTTCTTTAAGACTTTAGAAGCAGATTTCGCAGAAACTTTGACTGTTTTTGCTTTCTTAAAGTTCTTAGATGTGCTGTACTGAATCTGGTAAGCAGCAACTCCGGAAACTTTCTTCCATGTAACTTTCAGAGAAGTTTTCTTAGCTTTGCTTAATTTAACAGTTGTCTTAGTTGGAGCTTTGACAGTTGTTGTGTTTGTTACTGTTGTTGTAGCAGATGGTTTTGCTGTAGTAGCAGGTAATTTTGCAATTGTTTTAGTAGAAATTATTTTACCACAGTTCTTGCATTTTTCAACAATAGAACCTTCTTTTGTTGTAGTAGCAGGAGTTGTGATTGTTTCGATGTCATGTTTCTTTAAAGACTTTACAGCATTAATTGCATCTGTAATATGAGGTACTTGTTCCGTAGCCTCGCTAGAAGTTAAATCTTCTTTGTTAAGTAAATCTTTTGTTTCAGAAGTTTCTACCAGAAGACTATCAAATGCAGCTTTAGCAGCAGTGCTTTCACAGTAATCATCTTTATTGAAAGATTCAGCTTCTGTAACTAATTTCTGAAGAGTGGCTTTTTCTTCAGCACTAGCAGGATTAGATTTAAGGGCAATATTATCTTTTGTAGCTTCAAAATCATATGTATAATCTTCATATCCAAGAGCATAAATTGTTAAGCTCCAGTAACCTGTTCCATCTGTACCTTTAGGAAGCTGGCAACGAACAGAATCAGTTAATCCTAACTGAATTCCCTGTTTACTGTGCATCCAGTTATCAGCTTCGAATTTTGTTCCATAAGTAGCTAGTGCGTTTGTACGTGTGTTGTCATTACCGTAGTATGTCCATTTTACAGCTTGCATATTAGCACCTAAAGCACCATAACCAGTTCCTGTAAAATCAACACGGAGAAATTCACCGAAAGATCCTGGAGTAGTTTTTACCTCTGGAATTAAATTAGTTGCTGTTTTTAAATCTGTATCTTTAAGTCCGGAAGTTGTACCTTTATTTGCACGGGCACTGAATGAAAAAGTACCATTTTCATTTTTTACAGCAGTTTTTAAACCTTGTGTTGTAGCATCGACGGAAGCAGTAGGAGTTGCTTTTTTCATAGCTCCTTCACCATTACTTCCACAATTTAAAGTTTCACCGTTTTCAATAATTTTGCCGGCATATGCCTCAGAAAAAGCAGCCCAATCATTATTGGAAACCTTGACAGGAACATATTTTGTTCCCTTGATTTGGAAATTAACGAATGTATATTTATCTGATCCACAAGTAACATCAGTATATAAAAGAGTTTTACCGTCTTCTGCATAGTTCTTATGGAATGAGTACAGGTTACCGGCTGCATCTTTAAGAACAAATTCAGAACTTAATGATGATCCACTTTCAAATCCAGCAATGTCAACAGAATGAATATTTCCAGCATCATCTTTTAGGTTGATTGAAAACATACTCTGGAAAGAAGTACGTGAAATTCCATGGTTTAGAGTGGCACGAGTTACAACATCATACCCACCCTTGTCGTATTCTCCATGACTGTCTGCGACATCAGAAGAGCTTGTGTCAGTAGGATTTAAAACTCCTTCGTTTTCCCAATATTCTGTCCAAGTAAGTCCAACATAACAATAATGATATCCGTCAGACGTTTCTTTTTCAGCAGCCTTAACAATGTGAGCAACGTTAAAAATATTCGCTGTCACAGGAGTCGCAGTTAAAACCATTGCACCACTCATAGCGATAGCAAAAGCTTTCCCGATTAATCTTTTACGCATATAGTTTTTCCTCCGTTTTTCTGCAATATAAAATAATAGCGCGTATGTAGTTAGAAAACTCTAACTGCTGAAAAATATGATACCACACGAACGGTTAGTGAACAATAACTATAAATGAGAATAATTATCAATATCTCATCACTTGTTAAGTGCAGGCGTACTCCTACGGTCACTGGACAGGATATTGATAATTATTCGGGAAATTACTATAATTAAGGAAGTCATAGTAAGAAATTTGTAAGAATTATATCTGTAGAAACGAAAGAACCACCTGATACACTAAAACCATCAAAGATACAAGGAGGAAAAGTATGAACCAGCCAAAGATTCTGGTCGTTGATGACGACAAAGAAATCGTAGGAGCGATCAAGAAACGCCTGGAAATGGAAGACTATGAGATCATAACCGCATATGATGGTCTGGAAGCCATGGATGTCCTGATGGAACAAGAAGTCCAGCTTCTGATCATAGATGTCATGATGCCGAAGATGGACGGACTATCCGCAACGATGAGAATCAGGGAAAGCAAGAATATTCCGATCATCATTCTTTCAGCCAAGACAGAAGAAAGCGATAAGATCTTAGGACTGTCCATGGGAGCCGATGACTATATCAGCAAACCGTTCCGCCCAGATGAACTAGTAGCGAGAGTGAAATCCCAGCTGCGAAGATACATGCAGTTTGGAGGAATGAACGCCGCAGAAAGCAATAAGGAACAGATCGTCAATGGCGGATTGATCCTTGACATGAAAGGAAAAAGAATGCTGGTAGACGGAGAGCCAGTGAAACTGACTGCAACCGAATACAAGATCGTAAGCCTTCTGATGAACAACCTGGGCAGAGTATTTTCAGCAGATGAGATCTACGAACGCGTATGGAACGAAGAAGCCTATGCAACAGAGAATACCGTTATGGTCCACATCCGTCGTATCCGCGAGAAAATAGAAATAGATGCAAAAAATCCAAGATATTTAAAGGTGGTGTGGGGAATTGGATACAAGATCGAGAAAATGGACTAACAAAGTATTGATCACACTTGTGATGATCGCCATGACCCTGTCAGGGATATATGGACTCAACACGATCCATAACATGGCATTGACAGGAGATAACAGCTTCAGTCTGGATGAACAGGATCAATCAGACTATATCAAACACACACAGATGTCACTGTTTGACAAATGGGCAGATCAAGAAAGTAATAAAGTCTATTATACACAGGCAAATCATGTATCAGAAAGTTTACTGAATAAGATAAAAAAAGAATCGTTTGTGAAAGTAACGATGAAGGTCAAACCATATGATAAAAAGATGGTAACGACAACATCAACATATGGAACAGAAAATGCGAACTATACTGGGGGCAGGATTGAACATTTTCATATAGAAAGAGACAAGACAGAGAAATTAAACAAAGACGGAAGTTTCAAAGGATGGGATCCGTATGATGATTACGATGAGTACAGTGAGTACATTGTGCCTCAGACAGAATACTATGAATTCTCAGGAGATAATTATACACTGCGGGATATATTCCCAGAACAGCTTCTGATCAATGATGAGAAGAATCAGCGTCTGGAAAATGCAGACATTGAGATTTCTTTGACAAAAAAAGCACTAACAGAGATTGAAAATTTCCGAAAAGGATCAACAAAACAGATCACGATGGGAATCAAAACGATCATCATTGTTTCGATCATCGAAGTGATCGGAACGATCCTTCTGTGCATCTTATTTGCACTTCAGGAAAAGCGAACCAGATTTTTTAGAGGGCTTGACAGGCTCTGGTGGGAGATCATACTAGTGACAGCAATTACGCTGCTTGGACTGGCAATCGCATTATGCTTTGCGATCTGGGAATATACGATAGAATATACACAGGGCGTGATCACAGGTTCAACGATCGAGATGATCATGACGCTAAGTTATATCTCAGTTCCATTTTTCATTATGGCATTTGCTGTATGCATTCAGACAACGGTATGGAGGATTCGCCAGAAGAATCTTCTGGATTCAACATTTTGTCTAGGATATTTTCGAAAATGGAGCCGTTACGCAAAGACAAGAAGAAAGCTGGAAGATGAAGCGATGTCATTTGCAGAAAAACATGCAAGAGACAGGATCAGACAGTACAGGGTCTTACGATATATTTTAACTGTCAGTACACTTGCTTGTATCATCATGGGAATGAGTGGAATGAATATTCCATCCCCACTCTTGTTTATAGCAGCAGTCATCTTTGTTTTCCTTATCAGATATTTTTCAAGATATTCAGACCAATATGCAAAAGAACAGAGAGATTTAAGCATGCTGGTCGATCAGATCGAATGTATTTCTAATGGAGAACTGACGGCAACGACCGATATTTCAAAAGAATCTGCGTATTATGAATACAGTCAGAAACTGACCAATATCGGGCAGGGAATGGAAAAAGCATTAGAAACACAGATGAAGGGCGAGAGAATGAAGATCGATCTGATCACAAACGTATCACATGATCTGAAGACACCGCTGACTTCTATCATTGGATACGTCGATCTCTTAAGCAGAGATCAGACATTATCCGCAGAATCAAGAGATTATGTAACTATCCTGATCAACAAGACCGAACGCTTAAAAGCTATCATTTCTGACCTGTTTGAACTTGCGAAAGCAACAAGTGGAGATGCGAAAGTAGATCTGGAAGAAATGGATATGAAACGTCTGGTAGAACAGACACTGGGGGATATGGCAGATCAGATAGAAGAATCTGGATTTGCGATCAGATATCAGTGCGAAGCTGTGCACACAAGATTTATCGGAGACAGCAGCCGCATGTACCGAGTGGTACAAAATGTCATAGAGAATGCCTTAAAATACTCCCTGAAAGGAACCAGGATCTTCCTAAGGATCACCGAAGCAGATCAAAATATAAAATTAGAAGTTATAAACACAGCATCCTATGAGATGAATTTTACAGAAGAAGAGATCATGGAACGATTTGCCAGAGCGGAGAAATCACGTACCAGCGAAGGAAACGGATTAGGACTTTCCATCGCAGACAGTTTTACAAAGAATTGTGGAGGAGAGTTTTCGATAAGAATAGACGGAGATCAATTCCTGGTTACTATACAATTTAAACAATATTTAGGGGTAAACAAATAGATTTCATATGTTTTTTCACAAAATTGAAAAAATTGTAAAAAACTATGTTGAAAGGGTAGAAAACATAAATATAAAAGTATATACTACTAATTGTGTCGACAATATGCAAATAGACCATTTGAGAGAGTGGTTTTTAAATCCTTTTTTTCATGAAGTTTTGATACATGGTGACTTATGGAACGGTTGCGTATTTGGAGACATCTGCTTTTAAAGTCTCTTCAGACATTAAGATCTGGAGGGGCTTTTTTCTTATTTCATAGGAAATTTCGATGAAATCCCCTATGAAATAAGAAAAAAGCCTTCCGGGCAGGATCGCACTGCGGCGGAAGGGAAATTTGTCGCTGAAGCGACCCGCCGCAGGCGGAGAATCCTGCAAAGCAGGATTCTTTCTTACTATTAGAAATAGGACGTAACAGCATTTGATACAAACAAATGCTTCTGGTATAATAAAAAGAAAAGAGCATGCACGGAAAGGACACGAAAGAATGAAGAGACGTTTAATCAGCCTTGTCCTTGTATTGATGCTTGTCATGACAGCAGGATGCGGGAAGAAGAGTACAACAAAGAAACTCAAGACAGAAGATCTGGATGAAACAACCCTGCAGGGAATGGCAAAAGATATCACAAAGGAGATGTCCTTAAAGAATAAGATCGGACAACTATTTATGGTATCTGTTTATCAATTAGATGAGGCAGAAAGCAAGAATCAGACAAGTGTGACGAGTCAGATGAAGAAGACATTGAAGAAGTATCCAGCAGGTGGAGTGATCATGTTTGCGAAGAATATCAACACACCTGATCAGACAAAGAAGATGACGGATGAGCTTCAAGATGCCTCCTATATTCCACTATTTATGGCAGTGGATGAGGAAGGTGGACAGGTTTCAAGAGTCGCATCAAATCCCAAGATGAAGATGACAGTATATCCATCTGCACAGGAAGTTGGAAGAACTTACAATAACAAGAAGATCGCGCAGATGGGGAAGACACAGGGAAAGGAATTAAAAGAGCTTGGATTTAACATGAATCTTGCACCAGTCGCAGACGTTTTAACGAATAAGAATAACACAGAGATCGGAGACCGAAGCTTTGGCGCAGACTCAAAGAAAGTTGCTGATATTATTACAACACTGGTAAAGAACATGCAGAAACAACAGATCTCAGCGACATTAAAGCATTTTCCAGGAAGTGGACAGACTGGAGGAGACACACACCGCGGAAGCACAGAGACCGATCAGACGATCAATGCATTAAGAGATACAGATTTTAAACCATTTAAAGCAGGGATCAAGGCAAAAGCTGATGCAGTGATGGTGTCACATCTGATGCTGTCTAATGTGACAGATGAGAAGGAGCCTTCAAGCCTGAGCAGCAGAGTTGTATCAGATATTCTAAGAGATGAACTTGAATATAAGGGCGTTATCATGACCGATGCGATGAACATGAAAGCGATCACAGATAACTATAGTTCCGGAGAAGCAGCAGTGAAAGCAATTCAGGCAGGAGTTGACCTGATCGTGATGCCGGATAACTATAAAGAAGCATACAAGGCAATTAAGAAGGCACTAAAAAGTGGCAAGATCAAAGAATCAAGAATCGATAAATCTGTAAGAAGGATCATATATACGAAGCTTAAGCGAGGAGAGATTCCTCCAGATACTACATTATTAAAAGAGAATCAATAACAGGGATGCTTGCAGATTTAAAATGAATATGTTACTATCAAAAATGTGTATTTTACAAAGGAAACTAAAGATTGTATAACAGAAAGGTCAAAAGATCACGATGAGCAGAGAGAACTTTGATAAGTTGGGAGAAGAATGTGGAGTTTTCGGTATCTACGATTTCGATGGCAATGATGTAGCGTCAACGATCTATTATGGATTGTTTGCACTTCAGCATCGAGGTCAGGAAAGCTGCGGAATTGCAGTTTCTGATACGAATGGTCCAAAACGTAATGTCACATCTCAAAAAGGTATGGGATTATGTAATGAAGTGTTTACACCAGATTCCCTTCAGGCATTAAAGGGAGATATCGGTGTGGGGCATGTAAGGTATTCAACAGCAGGAGAGAGTGTTCCTGAGAATGCCCAGCCACTGGTTTTAAATTATGTAAAAGGTACTTTAGGACTTGCACATAATGGTAATCTGATCAATGCAATAGAACTTCGCGAAGAATTAGAAAAGACAGGAGCTATTTTCCAGACAACGATCGATTCCGAAGTTATCGCATATCACATCGCAAGAGAACGCGTGAATACATCATCAATTGAGAAGGCAGTAGCCAGAGCAATGCAGAAGATCAAAGGTGCGTATTCCCTGATCGTTATGTCACCAAGGAAACTGATCGGGGCAAGAGATCCATATGGATTTAAGCCATTATGTATCGGTAAGAGAGATAACGCTTATGTATTAGCATCTGAAAGCTGTGCATTAGATACGATCGGAGCAGAATTTATCCGTGACGTGAATCCAGGAGAGATCGTAACGATCACAAAGGATGGAATTCAGTCAGACTGTGATTTATGTATTCCAAAGGAAAAAACAGCAAGATGTATCTTTGAATACATTTATTTTGCAAGACCAGACAGTGAGATTGACGGAGTTGGGGTATACCACTCAAGAATTCAGGCAGGAAGATACCTCGCACAGGATTCACCAGTAGAAGCAGACTTAGTTGTCGGAGTACCAGAATCAGGAAATGCAGCAGCTCTTGGATATTCCTTAGAGTCAGGAATCCCATATGGAACCGCGTTTGTCAAGAACGGTTATGTTGGAAGAACTTTCATCAAACCAGGACAGAGCAGCCGTGAATCAAGCGTGCAGATCAAGTTAAATGTTTTAAAAGAAGCAGTCAAAGGAAAGAGAGTCATCATGATCGATGATTCCATCGTACGAGGAACAACAAGTGACCGCATTGTGAAGATGTTACGCGATGCAGGAGCGACAGAAGTTCACGTAAGAATCAGTTCCCCACCATTCCTGTGGCCATGCTACTTTGGAACTGATATTCCAGAGAGAGAACAGCTGATCGCATATAACAGATCGATCAACGAGATCTGTGAAGTGATCGGAGCAGATAGTTTAGGATACTTAGGAGAAGAGAGACTTTCACAGATGGTACAGGGATTACCGATCTGTAAAGGATGTTTCACAGGTGAGTATCCAATGAAACCGCCAACAAGAGATATTCGTGGAAATTTTGAAAGATAAGGATAAGGAGATTTTTATGAACGACCGTTACCAGAGCCCATTATCAGAACGTTATGCAAGCAAAGAGATGCAGTACATCTTTTCTCCAGACAAGAAGTTTAAGACATGGAGAAAGTTATGGATCGCACTTGCTGAGACAGAGAAAGAATTAGGACTTGATATCACACAGGAACAGATCGACGAATTAAAAGCACATGCAGAAGACATCAACTACGATGTAGCAAAAGAACGTGAAAAATTAGTCCGTCATGATGTTATGTCTCATGTATATGCATACGGAGTACAATGTCCAAAGGCAAAAGGAATCATCCATTTAGGAGCAACATCCTGCTATGTTGGTGATAACACAGACATCATCATCATGACAGAAGCATTAAAGCTTGTCAGAGTAAAATTATTAAATGTGATCAACGAATTATCCAAATTCGCAATGAAATACAAAGATCTTCCAACACTTGGATTTACACATTTTCAGCCAGCACAGCCTACAACAGTAGGTAAGAGAGCAAGCCTTTGGCTGATGGATCTCGTATATGATCTAGAAGATCTTGATCACGTGATCGCTAACATGAGATTATTAGGATCAAAAGGAACAACAGGAACACAGGCAAGTTTCTTAGAGTTATTCGAAGGAAACCACGAAACGATCAAGAAGATTGATGGAATGATCGCCAAGAAGATGGGATTTGACAAATGCCAGCCAGTATCTGGACAGACATACTCTAGAAAAGTTGATTCCCGCGTGATCAACGTATTAAGCCAGATCGCACAGTCTGCTCATAAGTTCTCAAACGACATCAGACTTCTTCAGCACTTAAAAGAAGTAGAAGAACCATTTGAAAAGAACCAGATCGGATCATCTGCAATGGCATATAAGAGAAACCCAATGAGAAGTGAAAGAATCGCTTCCTTAGCAAACTACGTAATGTCAGATGCTATGAACCCAGCATTAGTAGCATCTACACAGTGGTTTGAAAGAACATTAGATGACTCAGCCAATAAACGTTTATCCGTACCAGAAGGATTCTTAGCGATCGATGGTATCTTAGACCTTTACTTAAACGTTGTAGACGGATTAGTTGTATACCCTAAGGTTATCGAAAGCCGCTTAAGAAGCGAACTTCCATTCATGGCAACAGAGAATATCATGATGGATGCAGTAAAAGCTGGTGGAGACAGACAGGAACTTCATGAGAAGATCCGTGTACATTCTATGGCAGCAGGAAAAGTTGTCAAAGAAGAAGGAAAAGCAAACGATCTGTTAGAGAGAATCGCAGCAGACCCAGCATTTGGTATGAACATGGAGCAGTTACAGGCGATCATGAAACCAGAGAACTTCGTAGGACGTGCACCACAGCAGACAGAAGAATTTGTGAATGAAGTGATCAATCCAATTCTGGAAGAGAATAAAGAAGTACTTGGATTAACAGCTGAGATCAACGTATAAAAAGATAAAATTTTAACATAGAAAGAGATGGAAAGATCAAAACAATATAGATTTTTCCATCTCTTTTTGCTGTATTTTAAGAAAAAATTACCAAAAAGCAGGAAATGGGCAGGAGTAGATATAGGAAATTAAGAAAAGGAATGGTATAATAGGTTTAAAACAAATATGTGAGAGCATATGTTAGGGGAAAGTATATGAAGAAATTAAAAACAATCATCCAAAGAAAAAAATGGAATATGATACTTGGGATTTCAGATATCATAATGATGATCATAGCATCATATCTTGCATTATTAACGCGATTTGAATTCTATCCATCACAGATCGCATCGATTTTTTTGAAAAATGCTGCAAAATACATGCCGTTGAATCTCTTTTGCAGTATTGTGATCTTTATGGCATATCGATTGTATTCAACGCAATGGAAGTATGCAGGAGTCTCCGATTTTATTAATGTCGTTAAAGCAGCTGTGATCGCAGCAGCTTTCCAGCTGATCGGAATTTATATGTTACAATGGGAGATACCAAGAAGTTACTATTTCTTGTATTTGGTATATCTGCTGTTGGGAATGTTTTTTATCCGATTACTTGTCCGATTGATTCAGGGAAGTGAACCACTCAAAGTGAATGACATTGGCAAGAAGAAAGTTCCGGTAATGTTGATCGGAGCAGGAGAAGCAGGAAGCATCATTTTAAATGAGATCAAAAAGAGTACATATGTGACTAAAACGATCCGTTGCATCATAGATGATGATCCAGCGAAGAAAGGAACATATTTATCTGGGATACCAGTGGTTGGCAATCGTAATACGATCCTGCGCAATGCAGTTAAATTTGATGTTGAAGAGATCATTTTGGCAATTCCGACAATAGAACCCAAGGATCGCAAGGACATCCTTGAGATCTGCAAGCAGACAGGATGCCGTCTGAGTATTCTTCCGGGCTTATATCAGCTGATCAACAGTGAAGTTACAGTATCTGCTCTAAGAGAAGTAGAGATTGAAGATCTGCTTGGAAGAGAGCCAGTGAAAGCCAATCTTCCATCAATCATGAGCTATGTCAAAGACAGAGTCGTATTTGTCACAGGGGGAGGCGGATCGATCGGAAGTGAGATCTGCAGACAGATTGCAAGATATCAGCCGAAGAAGTTAGTGATCATTGATAATTATGAGAACAATGCCTACGAGATTCAGATGGAATTAAAGAGAACACATCCAGAACTAGATTTGAAAGTATTGATCGTATCTGTCCAGAACCATCTGCGAATACACAATATTTTCGAAGATTATAAGCCTGATATCGTATTTCATGCAGCAGCACATAAGCATGTGCCATTGATGGAAGACAGCCCGCATGATGCGATCAAGAACAATGTATTTGGCACATTTAACATAGCCAAAGAAGCAGGAATGAGCGGTGTAAAGAGAATGGTACTGATCTCCACGGATAAGGCAGTAAGACCGACAAATATCATGGGTGCTTCCAAGCGAATCTGTGAGATGGTCATTCAATACATGAATAGCTTATACGATACAGAATACGTTGCTGTAAGATTTGGAAATGTTCTTGGAAGTAACGGAAGTGTCGTTCCGTTGTTCAAGAAGCAGATTGCCAATGGTGGTCCGGTAACAGTTACACATCCAGAGATCATCCGATACTTTATGACGATCCCAGAAGCCGTCAGTCTGGTGTTAGAAGCAGGAGCTTACGCAGAAGGCGGGGAAATATTTATCCTTGATATGGGAGAACCAGTCAAGATCTTAGATCTTGCGAAGAATATGATCCGTTTATCAGGACTTACACCAGGAGAAGATATAGAAATCCAGTTTACTGGCTTAAGACCAGGGGAGAAGCTGTATGAAGAACTTCTGATCGATGAGGAGAATAAAAAAGAGACAAAGAACAAACGAATTTTCATTGGAAGTCCAAGGATGATGGAGACAGAACAATTTAGTGAACTGATCGCTGAATTAGATCATGCGGCATTTTCCGAAGATCCGAATATTCGTGAAGTTGTAAAAAGATTAGTTCCAGAGTATACATATAAACAGACAAATCAACAGACAAAATGACAGGGGGATGAGACAGCATGAAAGAACGTATATATATGGCATCACCAACGATGCATGGGGAAGAACAGAAGTTTGTGCAGGAAGCATTTGACACCAACTGGATCGCACCACTTGGGCCAAATGTCAATGGCTTTGAACGTGAGATGGAAGCGTATACAGGAATCGCACACTGCAGTGCACTAAGCGCAGGAACCGCAGCACTGCATCTGGCGGTGAAATTATTAGAAGTCGGGGAAGGAGATACCGTGATATGTCCTTCGCTGACTTTTGCTGCAACAGTGAATCCAGTCGCCTACGAAAAAGGCAAGATCGTATTCGTGGATTCTGAACCAGAGACATGGAATATGTCGCCACAGGCATTAAGAAGAGCTTTAGAAGAACATAAAGAGGCAAAAGCAGTGATTGTTGCACACCTTTATGGAACACCAGCCAAGGTAGATGAGATCAAAGCGATCTGTGAAGAATATAAAGTTCCACTGATCGAAGATGCTGCAGAAAGTCTGGGAGCAACATATAAAGGAGTCCAGACAGGAAGATTCGGAGTCATGGCAGGATTTTCATTCAATGGAAATAAGATCATCACGACATCAGGCGGTGGAATGATCGCATCAGAGAATGAAGAATACATCAAGCATGCAACATTTCTGGCAACACAGGCAAAAGAACCGGTCCGACATTATGAACACAAGGAGATCGGATATAACTACCGGATGTCTAATATCACAGCGGGGGTTGGAAGAGGACAGCTTCTGCATCTGGATGAACACATTGCGAAGAAAAAAGCAATCTATGAGACATACAAAGATGCTTTCAAGGATTATAAACAAGTGCATATGAATCCATATGAAACATGCAGTGAACCAAACTTCTGGTTATCATGCATGACGATCGATGAAGACAGTAAGACAAAACCATTAGATATTATAGAAGCTTTGGAAAGAGAGAATATCGAAAGCCGTCCGATCTGGAAACCATTACATCAACAACCAGTATTTAAAGGGTGCGAATTCTATTCTCATTACGAAGATGATAAGAAGCCAGTATCAGAAGATATCTTTGATCGCGGATTATGTCTTCCAAGTGATATTAAGAATACAAAAGAAGATATGGATCGGATTATAGGAATCATAAGATCCGTACTGGACCGATAAGAACAAAATGTAAACGGAGTATATATAAAGATGTATCACAAATATATCAAACGATTTTTTGACATCATATTGTCACTGTGCTGTATCATTGTATCAAGCCCGATCCTGCTTGTCACAGCACTGTTAGTAAGGATCAAATTAGGGAGCCCCGTGATCTTCAAACAAGAAAGACCGGGATATCATAACGAAATATTTACACTCTACAAGTTCAGAAGTATGACAGACGCCGTCGATGAGAATGGTGATCTGCTGCCAGACAAAGAACGTCTTCCAAGATTTGGACAGATGTTAAGATCCACAAGCCTTGATGAATTACCTGAATTCTTCAACATCTTATTTGGACATATGAGTTTTGTCGGGCCAAGACCATTATTGAAACAATACATAGATTTCTACAGTGCAAGACAGAAACGACGTGCAGATGTAAGACCAGGACTGACAGGACTTGCACAGGTGAATGGGAGAAATGCCATCAGCTGGGAAGAAAAGTTTGAATTTGACCTTGAATATGTGGATAGCATTTCATTTCTTACCGATATCAAGATCATACTCAAGACCGTGACCAAAGTCTTAAAAAGAGCAGGGATCAGTGCACAGGAATCTGTAACAATGTATGCCTTTCAGGGAACAAAGAAAGACCAGTTTTCCAAATACAAGAAAGCAGGACACTTAAAGATCTTATTTTCAAGCGTGGCAGATCAGGTCGAATTTATCGATACCTTCCGCTATGCTGCCGGCAGATTAGGGGTGAAAGTAACATTTGTCGGCTGCGATCATTCACTGGAAGCGCCAGCATTATATCGCTGCCATAAGCACTATCAGGTTCCACAGCCAGGGGAAGAAGGTTATGTCACAGAACTCTTACATATCTGTAAACAGGAGAAGATCGCTCTGCTCATTCCAAGAACAGAAGAAGACGTCTTTATCCTGTCACAAAGAGCCAGCGAATTTGAAGCTGTTGGAACAGAAGTTCTCATTGCAAATGAAGAATTAGCTCTGCTGTGCAGCAACAAACGCTGGACAGCTCGTTTCTTTGAAGAATGTGGTCTTAACGCACCACAGGTCGTAAGCAGTGCCAATGACTATACACAAGGATTCCCAGCAATGTTTGCAGTATTGGATGAGATGGATAATCTGGAGAAAAGCATCATGATCCATGATGAACAAGAATTAAGTTTTCATGCATCAAAATACGCGAATTATACGATACGTCCATTTTTAAATGGGAAGATGTATGAGATTGACGTATTCTGCAATCTAGACGGAAGCCCGGTTTACATCACACCAAGGGCAAAGGAAGAAGTCGAGGGAAAAGAAAGTGCAAGATACAGAGTTGTAAGAGATCACAAGATCGTAGAAGAAGCAAAGAAAGTGATAAAAAAATTAAGGCCATCCGGATGGATGACGATCTTTATGCTTCGTGAAGAACATACAGACAAAGATTATTTTATCCGAATGGAACCATGGTATCATCAGGCAAACACCGTATCAATCAAGGCAGGAGCCGACGCACCATATGCAGCACTCTCCATGATGTTAGGTGAACCAATGGAATACAAAGAGGATGCAGCCGATGACAATGTTATTTTCACAAGATTTGAAAAAAGTGTATGTTTAAATACAAGAGAAGAACCGATTGTAGAGATTCATGATTTTAAAGATCTGTATCATTTAGACGAGGGAATTGGTTCAGTGATCTTTGATCTGGATGACACATTATACTCAGAGAAAGATTATGTACGAAGCAGTTTCCGAGTGGTAGAACGAATGCTTCCAGAAGTGAACAATATCTTTAATAAGTTATGCGCAGCACTGGAAAAAGGGCAGCCGCCACTGGAAACGGTATTAAAAGATGCAGGAATGTATTCGGATGAATTATTATTAAAATGCAGAGAAGCTATCAGGGACCATAAACCAGAGATTTCATTGTATGAAGGAGTCAAAGAATTATTCTTTGAACTACACACGCAAAAGCGAAGTATCGGGATCTTGATCGATGGAACACCAAAAGTACAGCGAGCCAAGATAGAAGCCCTGGGGTTAGACAAAATGGCAGACGAGATACTGATCACAGACGAACTTGCAGGACATGGAAATGTCATGGAATTCAGGAAACCAAATGATCTTCCATTTCTGATCATGAGAAAACGATTAGAAATACCATGCAGGAACATGGCATTTGTCGGAGATGATATCGAGAAAGATTTTATTGCACCCAAAGCATTAGGAATGGAATGCTATTGGAAGAAGAATGAGGATGGGTTATATGAGTAAAGAACCAAAGATAAAACCAATCGTGATCGTTGGAGCCGGTGGTATGGGAAGAGATACTCAGTGGCTGATCGAACGGATCAACGAAGAAGAACCAACATATGAGATTCTTGGATACATAGACGATGGAATTCAGCAAGGCAGCATCATAGATGGTTATCCGATTCTTGGAGGAATGAAATACCTCGAAGAATATGACAAAGAACAAAAACTTGCCGTCGCCTTCGCTATAGGCAATGCAAAAGTCCGTGAAAAACTAGTTTTAAAATGTCTGCCAAATCCAAACTTATGGTATCCTAATCTGATCGATCCATCCGTGATCACATCACAAAGAGTGCATCTAGGACGAGGAAATATCATTTGTACATCCGTTATTATGACAACGAATATAGAGATCGGTAATTTTAACCTGATCTGCAATCGAAGTATTGTCGGACATGATGATAAGATTGGAGATTATAATACCCTGTATCCGGGAGTTTTACTGTCAGGAGATGTCCATTTAAAGACTGAGACAGAGATCGGCACAGGAAGCCAGATCATACAAGGACTGCATATCACAGATGAAGTGATCATGGGAGCAGGAAGTACAGTGATCGAAGATATCAACGAAGCAGGAACTTATGTTGGAGTACCAGTGAGAAGAGTAAACGATGAAGAATAAGAAGATATTAATTTTAGCAAACCTAGACGTAGGATTATACAAATTCAGAAAAGCCCTGATCAAAGAACTCATAGATCAAGGAAATGAAGTCTATATATCCCTGCCAAAAGGAATGTTAGTACAGAATTTAAAAGAAATGGGATGTCATTTTATCAAAACATCGGTAGATCGAAGAGGGATCAATCCAGCAACAGATTTTAAACTGATGATGAGATACTTTAACATCTTAGGCAAGATAAAGCCAGACCTTGTGATCACCTACACGATCAAACCAAACATCTACGGAGGGATCGCAGCAAGATTCAAAAGAATTCCATATGCAGTCAATATCACAGGATTAGGAACTGCATTTCAGAATGAAAATATGATCAAGAAACTCGTCGTATTTTTATATAAACTATCCTGCAAAAAGGCAAAAACGATCTTCTTTGAAAATGAAGGAAATAAGCAGGTGTTTATAGAAAATAATATTATCAAAGAATCCAGATCATGCACCCTTCCAGGAGCAGGGATCGACCTTGATGAATACAAGATGACACCATACCCAGAAGAATCAAGAAACATCCGATTCTTGTTTATCGGACGTGTGATGAAAGAAAAAGGAGTCGAAGAACTGTTCAAAGCAGCAAAGAATATTAAGAAGATCTACCCAGAAGTATCGTTTGATATCGTAGGACCAATGGAAGATGATTACAAGGAACGAATTCAGTCATTGGTCAGAAATGGGATCATTTATTATTATGGCTATCAGGAAGATGTCAAACCATTCATTAAGAAATGTGACTGCTTTGTATTACCATCGTATCATGAAGGCATGGCAAATACACTGCTAGAATGTGGAGCGATGGGAAGACCACTGATCACCAGCAGGATTCATGGGTGTATGGAAGCTGTGAGAGATGGCGAGAATGGATATCTGGTGGATGTGAAGGATGTTAAAGGATTGGAAGAGAAGATGATGGAATTTATTGAACTATCGTATGTCCAGAAGAAACATATGGGAGAGATGTCACGGAAAGTGATAGAGAAGAGGTTTGATAAAAGAGATGTTGTTGATAGGACGATTTTGACATTAGATCAAGCAAAAACTTTAACTAGATAAAGTACTGAATTAAATTAAAATAAGTCCAAGATTAGTTATAAATAAGTCTGAAATTAGCGTAATAAGGGAAATAAAGAGTATGGTAGAAGAAAAAATGAAGCAAATTACATTGTCAGTTATTATGCCAGTGTATAATGGAGAACAATATTTAAATTATAGTATTCAAAGTGTATTAAATCAGACGTATAAGGATTATGAACTTATTTTAGTGGATGATGGAAGTACAGACCATAGTTTAGAAATCTGCGAAAAATATCAATTAAAAGATGAGAGGATCCGTGTGATCAGTCAAGAAAATAAAGGAATCAGCGGTGCTAGGAATGCAGGAATTGACATAGCAACTGGAAAATATATAACCTTCATGGACAGTGATGATGTTATTCAGCCTAAAATGTATGAAATCATGTTAAATCATATGGTATCAGATGGATTAGATTTAATTATGTGCGGGGCTGTTAGAACAGAAAATTATCATCTTGAAGAATTAGAAAAAGATTGTGAAGTATGTTGTTTGACAAAAAAAGATTTATATGAAGGAATGTTTTCAAACTCTGAAACAGACTGGAAGTATATGGTTGTATGGAATAAAATTTATAAAACAGATATTGTGAAAAGGATAAAGTTTGAATCATCAGGAACAGAAGAGACGGTTTTTAATTGTCAATATTTTAAAGATACGAAATATGCTAAATTAGTAAAACAGGATTTATACCATTGGATTCAAAGAAGTGATTCTGTAAGTCATTCAGAATATGGAACTCGTGATTATAATGTGTTAAAAGATTATTACTGGATGGAACAATATATTCAACAATATGAGGGACAATATGTTCAATATCCGTTGATAAAAATATATAAATTCATTTTTAATTCAAGGTATAGAGCAAGAAATACAGAATTTAAAAATCAAGTTACTTATCTCATCAAGGAAAATAATAAAAAACTAGAAGAAAGTTTTTATAAAAATGAGAAAATAGACAAAAAAATTAAAATTTTATTTACAATATTTTATCATATTCCAGCAACTTATAATATGTTTCGATGGATTAATGAAAAGAGGGCAAGATAGATGAAAAAGAAGATTGTGTATGTACTACATGGATTGGCAGCAGGAGGAACAGAAGCTTTTGTACTCAATGTTGTATCACATTTAGATCGAAAAAAATATGATATAACATTTATCTTAGCATTAGACGATAATGGGAAGACTCACCAGTTCCATGAAGATAAAGTGTTAGAGCAGGGAATCAAAATTTATAGAACCTGTGATCTGGATGGAATCAAAAAATGGAAATTACATTATGAAAAATTAAAAAAACTTTTAATAGAGAAAGGACCATTTGATGTAATTCATTGTAATATGGATTTGTTTAATGGGATAAATTTAATGGCAGCAAAGAAAGCAGGAATTCCTGTTAGAATCTGTCATTCACACAATTCAGAGAGTCAATATAGTACGTCATTTTTGAAGAAAATCATGTCTAGGACATATAGAATATTTATGAGAAAAATGATTTATAAATATTCAACAAACATGCTTGGATGTTCAGAATTAGCGAATGATTATTTATATGGGGAAAATTGGAAAAATGATGCTCGATGCAAAGTGTTATATAATGGAATAGATTTAAAAAAATTTAGATTTCATGATAAAATAAAAGAAACAGAACAAAAAAACATAATGACAATTGGACGTTTTGGTGAACAGAAGAACCCATTTTTTCTTTTAGAAATTTTAATAGAGTTGTTAAATATAAGAAAGGATATTAATTTTTCATGGGTTGGGGATGGAGAACTGAGAAAACCTATAGAAGAGAGAGTGAAGGAAGAACATTTAGAAAAACATATTCATTTTCTTGGCAGAAGAGAAGATATCCCAGAATTATTGCAACAAAATGACTTCTTCCTTTTTCCATCATTATTTGAAGGATTGCCAATAACATTGATAGAAGCTCAGGCAAGTGGATTGGAATGTTTTATTTCAGATACGATCACAAAAGAAGTAAATGTGGGATTATGCCAATATTTATCATTAGAAAAAACTGCAAAAGAATGGGCTGTGTATATATCAGAGCAGTTAGATAATAGAGATAAAAAAGGCTATGATGCTAAATTATTAGATCAGTTCGATATTAAAAATACAGTGAGAAGGTTAGAAGAAATATATGGTTAAAATATCAATTATCGTACCATGCTACAATACAAAATTATATATAGAACAATGTATGAGAAGTCTTATGCAACAAACATTAAAAGATATCGAAATTATTTGTATTGATGGATCTTCAAATGATGGGTCTTATGAAATATTAAAACAATTTGAAAGAGAAGATTCTAGGATTAAAATCTTTTCAAAAACAAATGAAGGGGTATCACTTAGTAGAAATTATGGAATAAGTAAAGCAAAAGGAAAATATCTGATGTTTGTAGACGCAGATGATTGGATTGATGTAGATACTTGTGAGATTACATATAATAAAGCAGAAGAACAACAAGCAGATCTTGTAATGTGGAGTTATATTCGTGAATTTAAAGAAAATTCTTTGCCAAAAGATATTTTTGAGGAAGAAGAAAAAATATTTGAAGATGAGCAGATTAAGCAATTACATCGCAGATTCTTTGGATTAATAAATGAGGAACTTGCACAAGTTGAAAATGCGGATTCATTGTGTCCAGTGTGGGGAAAATTATATCGAAGAGATGTCATTGAAGATAATGGAATAGTATTTACAGATATTCGAAAAATAGGTACCTATGAAGATGGATTATTTAATTTAGAAGTATTTGAACATCTAAAAAAAGTAGTATATATGCAAAAGTATTTTTATCATTATAGAAAATATAATGAGAATTCAATTACATCTCAATACAAAGAGAAATTATTTGATCAATGGAATCATATGTATGATCTGATGTTTGAATATATAAAAGACAATCATTTGGATGGTAGTTATGTTACAGCATTGAATAACAGAATATGCCTTGGAATTTTAGGACAAGGATTGAATCTGATGGAAAGCGATAAAAAGCATAAGAATCGAGAAATCAAGAAAATATTATCAACAAAAAGATATCAAGAAGCATATCAGCAGTTTGAACTAAAATATTTTCCGATTCACTGGAAAATATTTTATTGGTTTGCAAAACATAACATGGCATGTGGGGTGTATGCAATGCTGATCTGTATTCAGAAGATGATAGGGAGATAGAAGTTATGGAACCAGTAAGGGTGTTAAATTTATTTACGATCATGAATCGTGGTGGAGCAGAAACCATGGTCATGAATTACTATCGAAAAATAAATAGAGAGAAAGTACAATTCGATTTTCTTGTTCATCGAGAAGAAGAAGGTGCGTATGAACAAGAAATAAAAGAGCTAGGTGGAAGAATTTATCGTATGCCGCCAATGTATCCTCAAAACTTTTCTTTGTATAAAAAAAAGATTCGAGAATTTTTTGAAGAACATAAAGAATATAAGATTATTCATTCACATATGTCGGAATTGGGATATTTTGCACTAAGAGAAGCAGCAAGACAAGAAATTCCAGTAAGAATCTGTCATGCACATAATGCACCACATGGTTTTGAGTGGAAAATGATCGTACGTAATTATTTTAAGAAGAAAATGATGCCATATCTTACACATATGTTTATGTGTGGGAAAGAATCTGGTGACTGGCTGTTTGGGAAAGAAAATGAAGATAAATTTATTCAGTTGAATAATGCGATAAATGCTGAAAGATTTCGATATGATGGAAATATAGAAAATAATATTAGAAAAAAACTAAATTTAGAAGATAAGTTGATTATTGGACATGTTGGCAGATTTAATAAACAGAAAAACCATAAATTTTTAGTAGAAATATTTGCAGAAATAAAAAAGATAAGAGAAGATGCTGAATTAGTTTTAATAGGTGAAGGAAATCTTCAAAATGATATTATTCAAAAGGTAGAAAGAATGAATTTGAGTAAATATGTTCATTTTTTAGGTGTGAGAGATGATGTGAATAAAATAATGCAGACGTTTGATGCATTGCTATTTCCATCATTATTTGAGGGATTAGGAATCGTTTTAATTGAAGCTCAAGCGGCTGGAATTCCTTGCTTTACTAGTAAGGATGTTGTCGCTAAGGAAGCAGGAATCACTTCTTTATGTCATTATATTTCATTAGATAATACAGCCAGACAATGGGCAGAATATTTACTAGATAATATGGATAAAAAAAAGGATAGATATAAGGAAATAGAAGAAGCAGGATATGATTTAAAAACAAATACAGAATGGTTGGAGGAATTTTACGTCAATGCAGCAAAGAGTTAAACTAACAGTATTCACACCGGCATATAATCGGGCACATACATTAGGGCGATGCTATGAAAGTATGTTAAAACAAAAGTGTAAAGATTTTAAATGGCTGATTATAGATGATGGATCGACAGATAATACAAAAGAACTTGTAGATTCGTGGCTGAATAAAGATAACGGATTTGAGATTATTTATAAATATAAAAAAAATGGAGGAATGCATACAGCACATAACCTGGCATACGAATTGATAGATACAGAATTAAATGTATGTATTGATTCAGATGATCGTCTTTCTGAGAATGCAATAGAGAAAATCATTGATTTTTGGAATGAAAATGGAAGTGAAAAATATGCAGGAATTATTGGTTTAGATGATGATTTGGATGGAAATATTATAGGAGAAAAATTTCCAGAAAATATGAAAGAAACTACCTTGTCTGGTTACTACAGAAATGGAGGAAAAGGTGATAAAAAGCTTGTATATCGTACAAGTGTAATGAAGCAATATCCTCCATATCCAGTATTTGAAGGAGAAAGATATGTTTCATTAGGATATAAATATTTATTATGTGATCAAGATTATAAATTACTGGTTTTAAACGATGTGCTTTGTGATGTAGAATATCAATTAGATGGATCAAGCTACAATATGTTACGTCAATATTATAATAATCCAAACGGATTTGCATTTATTCGTAAGGTCGATATGAAATATAATAAAACATGGAAGGAAAATTTAAAAACATGTATTCATTATGTTTCGAGTAGCTTGATAGCACATAATAAACATTTTATTAAGGAATCTCCGAAAAAGGGAATGACAATATTAGCAATTCCAGCAGGGATTTTGTTGACAGGATATATTAAACATAATGTGAGAAAACAGAAGTAGGTGATATAAATGACAGTATGGTGGATAACTTTAGCATCATCTTATCTATTGTGTCTGATAGCAGGGATGAATGCAAAAACAGTATATTCGAATGGATATTATACAAAAAAATATAATAAATTCTTTTCTTTTATGTCAGCAACAATATTAGTTCTTGTTGCAGGGCTGAGAAGTGGAATAGGAGACACACCGGTATATATACAAGGATATAAAACAGATGCTCCATCAACAATAGCAGGATCAATTAAACTCCTGTTTAGTGGAAAAAAGGATGCCGGATTCTATTTTTATCAGGGAATATTAAAATCAATTGTAAACAATCCAAATGTTTTTATTTTTGTAACGTCATTAATAACGATTGCATTAATTTTTATTACGTATTATAAATATTCACAACTGTTAGAATTATCAGTATTTTTATTTATTACAACAGGATGCTACTTAGTTACTATGAATGGAATCAGACAGTATCTGGCATCTGCAATTTTATTTTTCTGTTTTCCATTAATACATGAAAGAAAATGGTACATATATATACCGATTGTATTGATATGTTCGACGATTCATAAATCTGCATTGGTATTTATTATATTGTATTTTATTGTAAATCAGCCAGCTTGGGGACATACAACAAAATGGATATTATTTATAGGAATCGCATTGTTTGTGACATATCCAGTATCAGGACCAATGATAGCTAAATTGCTAGGAGAAACTCAATATAGTGAGTATAAGAATGCATTAGTTTCAACAGGTGCAGGAGCTAATATGATCAGAGTTATAGTTATGGCGGTACCCGTTGTTTTATCATATTTAGGAAGAGATTTTCTTAAGGGAAGAGAACGATATTATAATATTATTGTTAATTATTCGGTGATAAATCTGATTTTTATTTTATTAGCAACGAAATTTTGGATTTATGCGCGATTTAATATGTACTTTTCGGTATATATGATTATTTTGATAACGTGGTGTGTGAGATATTTGTTTGATGAGAGAAATACGAAACTTATATATTTAATGTGTCTTGGGTTATATTTTGTGTACTATTATTATGAAATGCGTATTAGCTTAGGATTTGGAGCAGGATATAATCATTTTATACAAGCAGTAGGAATAGGATTATAAAAAAATGAAGAAGATTTTTATTGCATCTCATTGTATGGAGCTGGGAGGTGCAGAACGGAGTTTATTAGGGATATTAAATTCAATTGATTATAAAAATTATGAGGTAGACTTATTTTTATATCGACATACTGGTGAATTATTGAAGTATATTCCAGAAGAAGTAAATTTGTTGCCAGAAGATAAACAAATGTCTATGTTGGCAATTCCTTTTTCTAATGTTATAAAAAAAGGACAATTTTCTATGGCATGGGGAAGATATAAAGGAAAGCGGAAAGCATTAGAATTTGATAAAGAGAATGGGAATGGACAAGAAAGCATGGTAATGTTGGAATATAGTCATAAATATACAATACCATGTGTGAAAAGAACAATTAATAAGACTTATGATCTTGCAATTAGTTTTTTAACACCTCATTATTATGTAGCAGAGAAAATAGATGCAAAAGTTAAATTAGCATGGATACATACGGATTATTCAAATTATCTTTTAGATGTAAAATCAGAATTACAGATGTGGAGTCGTTATGACTACATTGCGTCAATTTCGCTAAAGTGTACCGAAGGATTTTTAAAGGTATTTCCAGAATTGAAAGATAAGATTATTGAAATATCAAATATAAATGCAGAACATTTAATCAGAATGCAGTCTAAAGAAAAGATTACAGATGATATGCAAGTAAAATCAGGGGAGATCTGCTTGTGTTCTATTGGAAGATTTGCATATGCAAAGAATTTTGATCATATTCCAGCAATTGCAAAAAAAATAAAAGAAAAAAATATCAATTTTAAATGGTTTATTATTGGGTATGGTGGAGATGAACAATTGATTTATGACAAAATCAAAGAGTCAGGAATGGAAGATGAAGTAATTATTCTTGGGAAAAAAGCAAATCCGTATCCATATATCAAAAAATGTGATATTTACATACAGCCATCAAGATATGAGGGAAAGGCAGTAACAGTTCTAGAGGCACAAATGCTTGGAAAGCCTGTGGTGATTACAGATTTCCCATCTTCAGATAGCCAGTTGGAAGATGGAATAGATGGAGTGATTGTGCCATTAGATGATTCGGGATGTGCAGATGGAATTGTTGAAGTTATACAGGATAGAGAATTGAGAATAAAATTGGTAGAAAACTGTCAAAAAAGAGATTATAGCAGTAAAGATGAAGTGAAAAAGTTATATAAATTAATGGGGGACTGATAAAATGGCAATACCCAAAATTGTACATTATTGTTGGTTTGGAGAAAAAGAAAAACCAGATAGCGTAAAAAAATGTATTGAAAGTTGGAAAAAATTTCTTCCAGATTATCAATTGATGGAATGGAATGAAGATAATTTTAATATTGAAAAGTTACAATATACAAAAGAGGCATATGCAGCAAAGAAGTATGCATTTGTTAGTGATGTTACAAGGATTGAAGCTTTATATCAATATGGTGGAATTTATATGGATACAGATGTTGAAGTATTAAAAACATTTACACCATTATTAGATGCCAGATGCATTCTTGGAATGGAAGAAAAGGGATATGTCGCCACAAGTTTTATGGCATTTGAGAAAGAGCATCCTTTGGTAAAGCAATTTTTAAATTTGTATGAAAATATTAATTTTTTAGATGAAAATGGTCAGATAAATACAGGTACGAATGTAGCAAAATTAACGAATATGTTAATGGAAAAAGGATTTGTACAAGAAAATCATTACCAGGAGTTAGAAGAAGGAATTAAGATTTATCCAAAAGAGTTTTTTTCACCATATGACTATATTAATTGTCATTATAACATTACAGAAAATAGTTATTGTGTTCATCATTTTGCTGTATCTTGGATGTCAAAAAAAGAGCAGGTAAAAAAAGGAATTAAGAAACAGTTATCAAAAATTTTAGGTCCAAAGAAAATGAATAAGATTAGGGAGAAAATAAAAGGGTGAAAAAGAGAGTTTTATTTGTCATTGAAAGTCTATCAGGTGGTGGAGCTGAAAAGGTTCTTACAACAATTGTAAAAAATATTGATAAGACAAAATTTGATATTACTGTTTTGACAGTAGTGAAGACAGGGGTGTATGTAGAAGAGATAGAAAAATATTGTACACTTATTTCAATGCTTCCAGAATATGAAAAATTAACAAATCCAATTGCAAAGATGAAGTATAAAGTGGATTATAAGAAGATTTATAAAGAAGATTGTGCAAAAATTTATAAAAAATATGTGAAGAATGTATATGACGTTGAAATAGCATTTGTAGAAGGTTTTGTAACAAAATTAGTAGCAAATTCAACAAATAAATATTCAAAAAAATATGCGTGGATTCATACAGATATGATTAAAAATAATCATGCAGATGACAATTATTCTAATTTTGAGGAACATAAGAAAATTTATAGCAAATTTGATACAATTTTTGCTGTATCAGAATATGTAAAAGAAGTATTTATTGAAAAGTTTGGAAATAAATTTAAGGAAAAGACAAAGATTCAATATAATCCAGTGGATTCACAGGAAATTGAAAAATTGGCACAGAAACCTATCAACGATCAATATGAGAAGCAAGTCAAATTTATTGCAATTGGAAGATTTGTGGAAGCAAAAGGATTTGACAGATTAGTTTTTAGTGCCTATAAGCTTCATAAAGAAGGATATGAATTTGAAGTCTGGATTTTGGGACAAGGAGAAGAAAAAAACGATATCGGACAATATATCAAAGAAAATCAAATGCAGGATTATTTTAAATTAAAAGGATTTCAAGAAAATCCATATCCATATATTCAAGCAGCGGATGCTTTAATATGTTCATCAAGAGCAGAAGGATTCAGCACAGTGGCAACAGAAGCTTTGATTTTAAATAAACCAATTTTTACAACAGATTGTTCAGGTATGAGAGAACTATTTGGAGAATATCAGTGCGGGATCATCTGTGAGAATTCAGAAAATGGAATTTATGATATGCTGCATAACGTATTAGAACAAGCAGATTTCAGCCCATATATAGATCACTGTAAGATCAGGGCAAAAGATTTTACAATCAGAAAGAGAATGTCAGAGATAGAAGGGATATTAAATGCATAAGAAAAAAGTTTTATTTATGATAAATAGTATGTACGGTGGCGGTGCAGAAAAAATATTTCAGACATTATTAAACAATTTGGAACCAAGTAAATATGATATTACAGTATATTCTGTAAATCAGTGTAAGATTGATCATAAGTATTATCCAGAAAATATAAAATATAAATATATTTTTGGTGGAATCGGCGAGAGCACGGGACAAATTTCAAAGATTATTACAAAAATAAAAAATAAGATTAACTTAAGTCGATACGAAAAAGATAGTCCAGAAACTTTTTATAAACGATTTATAAAAGAAAAATATGATGTAGAGGTGGCATTTATAGAAGGATACGCTACAAAGATCATATCAGGATCAAATAATAAAGACAGTAAAAAGATAGCCTGGGTACATATTGATCTAATGGAAAATCCATGGACAGAGGTTGCTTATCATAGTTTGGAAGAAGAAAAAGAATGTTATCAAAAATATGATAATATCGTAGGTGTTTCAGAAGAAGTAGTAAAAGCATTTGAAAAGCGAATGGATATAAGAGATACAGTGAGTGTACAGTACAATCCAGTAGATGATATAGAAATCAACCAAAAAGCCACAATGGATAATATAGAATATCCATCAAATATTAAAAATTTTGTTACGATAGGTCGCTTGGTAGATCAGAAAGGATATGACCGATTATTACATGTAGTAAATGAATTAAAAGATCACTTTAAATTTTGTATTAGAATTTTAGGAGAAGGAAGTGACAGAGAAAAATTAGAAGATTATATTAAGAAAAATCATTTGGAAGATTATGTGAAGTTGTTGGGATTTCAAAATAATCCATATCCATATATCAAAGCAGCAGATGCATTTATATGTTCATCCAGATCAGAAGGTTTTAGTACAGTTGCAACAGAAGCGATGATTTTACAAAAACCGATTTTCACTACAGATTGTGCAGGAATGAAGGAATTATTTGGAGAATATAATTGTGGAATGATCTGTAAAAATTCAGAGGATGGATTAAAAAGAATGTTGGAAGAAGTTTTTGCAAAAGAAAATTTTGACGAGTATCAGCAAGATATCAAGAAAAGATCAGAATTTTTTAAGCTAGAACGAAGAATGAAGGAAATAAGTGACATTATAGATTAAAAATCAGTGGGAGAAAAGAATGACAGAACGTTCAAGGACAGAATATTCAATTGTCAATATAGCGGCAAGTATGGGAGGATATGCATTAAATATCATCTTAAGTTTTATTTGTCGAATTGTATTTGCACATCAATTGAGTGCAGACTATTTAGGGGTGAATGGCTTATTTGGAAATATCCTGTCAATGTTATCATTGACAGAGTTAGGAATTGGAACTGCAATGATTTATGCATTGTACAGGCCAGTTGCACAGAAAGATGAAAAAAAGATTGCTTCATATATGAGAGTTTATGGTACGGCATATAAGGCAATTGGATGTGTTGTAGGAATTTTAGGTTTAGCATTAATTCCAGTATTAAAATTTATCATTAATGAACCGCCAAATATTCATGAAAACATATATTTTCTATATGTGTTATTTTTGTTTAGTACAGCTAGCAGCTATTTTTTCAGTTATCGCTGTTCTATTTTTATGGCGAATCAAAGAAATTATATTGTTGTTGCGATGAATTATATGGTTGTGATCGTGCAGAATATTGCTCAGATTATAGCATTAGTTCTTACACATAATTACATTGTTTATCTTGTATTGCAGGTAGTTTTTACATTTTTAAGTAATGCGTTGATCTCAAGAAAAGCAGTGAAAGATTATCCATATATCACAGATAAAGAAGCACCAAAACTTGAAAAAGCAGAGATTTGGGATTTGGTTAAAAATATAAAAGCATTAACAGTAACAAAGTTAAGTGGAATTCTGGTAAATAATACAGATAATATTGTAATCACTTATTTTAAAGGTTTGATCGCAACTGGATTAGTATCCAATTATACATTATTGATCAATATGCTGACATCTTTGGTAACGCAAGTCTTTACAAGTATTACAGCGAGTGTTGGAAATTTGAATGCAGTAGGGGATGAAGAACAGAAATACAGTATTTTTAATACTTTAAATTTAGCAAATTTCTGGATATATGGCTGGGTATTTGTAGGAATCATAGTACTTGCAAATGATGTGATCGCATTTTGCTTTGGAAAAAATTATATTATGCCTGAAACAATACCTATTATTTTAGCTATTAATTTTTATATGTTAGGGATGCAAAATATTGTAGGAATTTATAAGAGTACAATGGGGTTATTCAAATATGGTCAGTATATATTGCTTTCTACAGCAGTATTAAACTTAATAGGGGATGTTGTTTTAGGAAAACAATACGGAATTCTAGGAATCTTTGTGGCAACAGCGGTTGCAAGATTATTTACAAATACATGGTATGAACCATATGTTATTTATAAGCATGGATTTAAACGTAAGTTTAAAGAGTACATATTGAAATATGTTTGGTTTGCTATTTCTCTAATCATTGCAACGATTGCAACATATATGCTTTGTCAGTTGGTAAAAATGACTTTATTTGTGCAGATTATCATTAAGGGTATCATTTGTATCTTAGTACCAAACTTAATCTTTATTGTAATGATGCATCGAATGCCAGAGTTTAAAGCATTGTTGGAATTAGTACAGAGAGTTCTACAAAAAATCAAAGGACTATTACATATTGCTTAAATAGTGACGAGAGAGGAGATACCAATGAAATTTTCCATTATTGTACCCGTATATAATGTCGAGAAATATTTACCACGCTGTCTGGACTCAGTTTTAGAGCAGGAGTTCGATGATTATGAGATCATCGCAGTAGATGATGAGTCACCAGACAATTCGATTGATATTTTAAATGAGTATCAAAAGAAAACAGAAAAATTAAAAATAATCCGCCAGAAAAATAAAGGATTAGGCGGAGCGAGAAATACAGGAATCAAAGAGGCGGCAGGAGAATATCTTATTTTTCTGGACAGTGATGATTACATATCACCAAAAATGTTATCATCTTTAAATGAATATCTAAAGAAAGAAGATCTAGATATATTGGCATTTGATTGTGAACGTGTGACAGAATCCGGGCAGACAATTGAGAAAGTCAGTGTAAAAGATTATCAGGATCAATATACATTATTAAACGCAAAGCAATATCTTCTGTTTGAACCAACATCTTGTGTAAAAACATACAGAAGAACTTTATATACAGAGCATGAAATTGAATTTCCTGAAAAGTTATGGTATGAAGATTTAGCAACAACCTTAAAATTATCTGCATATGCGACAAAAATTGGTTATTTAAAAGAAGTTTTTTATTATTATGTGCAACAGCCAAACAGTATCACACATAGTACAAATACAGAAAGAATGATGGAGATTATTACAGCATATGATAGTGTGATTCAATTTTATAAACAGAATGATAGGTTTGAAGAATTTTACACAGAATTAGAATGGAATTGCGCATTGCATGTATTATATTATTCAGCATTTAGATTATTGATGGCTGGTATGAATTTAAAACAGATGAAACAGCTATATCAGCATAGTAAGCAAATATTTCCGAATTTAGAAAATAATCAATATGTGAAAATGAAAAAGGACCAATATCACATGATGAATTTGATTATTGATAAACATTATTTTAGGTTTTATTTAAAAACTGGATTTTGGACCAAATGTTATAATTTATTAAAAAGATTTAGGGGGAAATAATGAGTATAAAAGAGAAGATATATGCAGTATGTGTGGAAAATAAATTATTAAAAAAAATATACATATCAATATCATATATAAAATGGAAGATTTATTACAAGATAAACCTGGTTAATCCGATCAAGAAATATAAAAAGAGTACAAAAAATCCAGTTTTTTTAATCTTTACACCAGAACATGCAAATTTAGGGGATCATGCGATCGCTTATGCAGAAAGCATTCTGCTAAAGAAAGCAGGAATCAATTATTATGAGATTACAGGAAAGAAACTATATGAATTGGAACAATATGGATATTTGTCAATTTTAAATCATGCAACAATATTAATCAATGGTGGAGGAAATCTTGGAATTTTATGGCCATTGATCGAAAAAATGAATCGAGCGATTATCATACAGAATCCCGATTCTAAAATTTATGTATTTCCGAATAGTATTTTTTATGGAAATGATGACTATGGACGAAAAGAGTTTGAAACTTCAAAAAAAATATATAACAGCCATAGGAACTTACATTTATGTGCAAGAGAAAGAATTTCATACGATATTATGAAAGATGCATACAAAAGTGTTGAATTAGTTCCTGATATAGTATTTACATTAAATGAAAGCCATAACACTTTAGAAAGAAATGGGTGTCTATGGTGTATGAGAAATGATGTAGAGCGAACATTAACTGATGAGCAAGAAGGTAAGTTAAAACAGCAATTAGTAGATATCTATGGAGACAATATTAAAGAATCCAATACGGTTTTATCTTATGATGTATCCGTGGAGAAGAGAGAAGAAGAATTAAAACGCAAATTTAATGAATTTAAATCAGCTAAATTAGTAGTTACGGATAGACTTCACGGAATGGTATTCGCAGCAATTACAGGAACAAATTGTATCGTGATCAATAGCAAAAGTCCCAAAATGAAGGGATGTTATGAGTGGATTAAAGATTTGGATTATATTGCTTTTATTGATGATGTTGAAAATATTGATAAAATTATTGATAATTTTCCAGATTATCCACATGAGTATGATAATAAAGAGTTTGTGAAAGCAATCGATAAGATGATATCTCAAATTGTTGTTTAGAGGGGTTAATAGTTAAATAACCATAAGCGACGTTACTTGGAAAGGAAAAGAATTATGTTAATGAAAGTTTATTTATGGTTTAGAAAGAATATATTGAAAATTGATGATCGTTCTCAGTTAGAAATAGCAATTGAGAATGGACTTAAGATAGGGAAGAATCATAATATTCAGGATCAAGTTATATTTGATTGGAGTCATTGTTGGCTCATTGAGATTGGAGATAATGTTACAATTGCACCAAGAGTTTATATTTTATGTCATGATGCAAGTACTAAAAATACATTAGGTTATACAAAGATTGGAAGGGTAAGAATAGGAAATAATGTATTTATTGGTGCTAATACAACAATATTACCAGGAGTAACAATAGGCGATAACGTAATAATAGGGGCGAATGGTGTTGTTACAAAAGATATACCAGAGAATAGTGTAGCTATAGGAAATCCGTGTCGAGTTATTAAAGATTATAATAATTACATGTATGAAAATAAAAAAATAATGGATAATGTACCAGTGTTTGATGAAAAATATATTATAGGAAATATTGATGAAAAAAGAAAACGTGAAATGAGAGAAAAATTAGAAAAAACAATAGGATTTGTCAAATAATAAACAATAGAGATTAAAAATGAGTTTAAAAGATAAAAAAGAAACAAGTTCCATCAAGCTTAAGAAAATATAAGGTCCTAGGGAACTTAAGAATTTAGTAATCGAATGTTGCAATTGCCAAATATTATGGAGTGAAGAAAATTATTAGAGCAGATAAGGATTAAAATTTATTGGAGATAAATATGTTAACAAAAAAAGATGCAAAAATGGCACAAGGATTAGCAATTATAGGAATGGTGGCATTACATTTATTTTGTAGAATTGATAATCTTCCATATAATGTGCATATATTTTTAGGGGGAAGACCATTAATTTATTATATAGGATTATTTGGAGATTTTTGTGTTCCTATTTATTGTTTTTGCAGTGGGTATGCACAACAAATTATGTATGAAAAAGAACATAAAATTGGAGAAGGAATAAAACGACTTCCTAAATTTATTATGCATTTTTGGATGATTGTTATTCTTTTTTCAGTGATTGGAATTTGGTATCATAGTCCAGATATTCCTAAAACGATCAGTGATTTTATGGGGAATATGTTACTGTACAAGATGTCATATAATGGAGCATGGTGGTTTGTATTAACTTATATTTGGTTAGTTTTATTATATCCAATAATGAAGTGGTTTGTAAATAAATTGAATCCTGTAATATTGATTTGTATTAGTGGCATTTTATATATAATTTTTTATTATTTTGAGATTATTTGTACTTTAAATATTTCCAATTCCATTATAGCATGGATTTGGAATCAGTTATGTTTGATTGGAAGATCGCAATTTGCATTTATTTTGGGAATAATATGGTGTAAATATTTGGTCATAGATAAAATAAGAAATTTTTATATGAAAATCAAAATGAAAAATCTATGTTTGTTAATATGTGTAGCAATAACTTTTATTTTTCATTGCTTTGTCCAATCATTAATTGTTGCTCCAATTACAGGTATGATAGTATTAATGTGTTTTCATTTATGGGATAAACCAGAGTGGATGGAAAAATTATTTTTATTGTTAGGAAAACATTCAACAAATATATGGTTGATACATATGTTTTTTTATTTGGTACTATTTAAAAATTTTATTTTCAGATTAAAAGAACCAGCTTTAATATTTGTAGGAATGTTCGTTCTTTGTATAGTTATATCTATATTGATAAATCAGATAGAAAAGTTAATTGCAGATGGAGTAAAGTCCTGTAGATTTTAAATTCAGACATAGGAGATATACACAGCTTAAGTCACAGGAGATAGACAAAGATCTTGTACTTAAGCATAAAACATATAAGAAAGTTAAAAACATTTTTACTGCAAAATCAATGTTTGATGGAAATTAGAGATGTATATTGTCTAAACTGATAAAGGGATTATAATATGCTTGTATTGAATTGCTATGGAAAAATTAATCGAATATGTATATCAAAAAAAATTGGTATGTATCTTTCAAATTTGCCAGATTCTGTGGAAAATAACTGGAAAAGTGCATTAAAAGAACAATTATGGCTTAGCAAGGAAGCAGAAGAGCTAGTTCAACATAATTTGAAAATTAATCGTTCGAGTCAAATATTTGAGTTGTATCATAAAGTGTTTTCACGCAAAAAAATTCCAAGAGAATTTACAGATACAAATTATGAAGAACTAGTGGATAAGATGATTTGTGTTACATTTGATTATGCTTATGATGATATACCATTAGGTGGAATGGATACAAATTGTTTTGATGGAAGGATTTGTGAAGATGATTATGCTGAAAAAGTAATTAATTTTATGAATTTTTTGGCATATTCAAGACCATTTTATAATGGTAGAGGATTTCCAACGCCTGTTCCGCAGTGGACATATTCTTCAAACCATGATGAATTAGATTATTATAGAATATTCTGGGGAGGAGAAAGTGTTACTCAATATTTAAATTCGATGCTTGAATGGGGAAAGTTGTTTGATAATTTTTTGATTAATCGAGAAAGATATTTACAATTAGATTATCTTATTAATTCGATATATAAAGATAATGAATATAATGAATACCATTTGATTAAAGATTTTTCATTATGTCAGCTTATGCTTGAAAATAAATGTGAAGCTGAACTTTGATATTAAGTTACAAAGATTCTTACCTGATAGATTGTCAAATGACGAAAAACAGTTGTGCGCTAAATTATTACGGCAACTTAGAAACAAGATTGCACATGGAGATTTCATAGCATTTGAGGAAAAGATTGAAGAATATGCAATACGATTTTTGGACGGAAAATTTGAATTTGATTATTCTGAATATAGTAGAAAAAACTGGATTATTGAACATGTTTGTTGTTTATTAGATGATGTACTAAAAAAGATTTTTAATATGATGTTTTATGATTATGAGACTTTAGAAAATATAAAAAAAGCCAGATGATAAAAAAGAGAGGTCCCGGGACCTTAAGAATTTCATCGGTTGAGGGTGCGTGTCATAAGAACAAACTTAATAGAAAGTTACGATCAATTAATGGAATTTGGAAGAAAACATTTGTCTGATAAATTTTTTATAGAAGGGGTGGAACGAAAAAATCTGAGGAATATTATAACCAGGGAAATGATTGCAAATACATTGATTCATAGAGAATTTACGAGTTCATATACAGCTAAATTTGTAATAGAAAAAGATAGGATGTATACAGAAAATGCGAATCGGTCATCAGGAGATGGAATTATTACACCTGATAATATGGAACCAAATCCAAAGAATCCGATTATTGCTTCATTTTTTAGAAATATAGGATGGTCAGATCGATTAGGTTCAGGAGTGAGAAATATATTTAAATATTCGAAATATTATTCAGGAGAAGAACCAGAATTCATAGAAGGTGATGTATTCAGACTTATTGTGCCATTAAATGAAGATTATTCCTATGATAATGTAAAAAACGGCGATAAAAAAACGGCGATAAAAAACGGCGATAAAAAAACGGCGATAAAAAACGGCGATAAAAAGATTTCAAAAAAGACAATACAAAATTATAAAAAAATACTTGAATTTATGGAAGAGGGTAAAGAATATACGATTCAGGATTTTTGTAATTTATTAAATTTAAAACCCTCCAGAACGAAAGAATTATTAAAAGCTTTGACACAAGATATAGAACAAATAGGCAATAATAAAAATCGAAAATACAGATTAAAATAAAAAGGATATGGGGAGGAAACCTACAAATGCAATCAGCATATATTCACTTATATCTGATCATGATCAACGTTATAACATTTGCATTGTATGGACTAGACAAATGGAGAGCGATGACAAGACAGTGGAGAGTCAGAGAGAAAAAATTGATCATACTTGCACTGATCGGAGGCTCCATTGGAGCAATGATCGGTATGACAGTATTTCATCATAAGACAAGAAAATGGTATTTTAGATTAGGGATACCTTTGATTTTGGGCATTCAGGTGTCGTTGATACTTTGTTTTTATGATATGATGTAAGTAAGCAAAGAAGAATTGGGAAGAAGTTTAAGAGACCCAAAAGCAAAGGAAGATTAGAGATATGAAGCAAAACAAATGGAAGCATTTAAAATTTGAAAAATATGTTTTTGTGTTATTATTGGCGATCGAGCTTATTATGTCATTTACTTTTTTAGGATTCATTCATATTGATCCAATTTCACTTACAACAGCATATATCCCGATCGTAGTTGCGGGATGTTTGCTTGGACCTTTGGAATCGACACTGATCGGATTGGTATTTGGACTAGCAAGTATGTATAAGGCATCAGCACTTTATGTTGTATCAGATGATAAGATATTTTCGCCGCTATATAGTGGTAATCCAATAGGAAGCATTTTACTAAGTGTTGGGTCAAGAGTTTTGTTTGGCTTTGTGATCGGATATCTGTTTTCAATCATAAAAGGACGAAGGTATGAGAAAATAGGAATCTGGATTCTTTCTTTGATCTCACAGTGGATACATGCTTTCTTAGTGTTCACTGTTATGGGAGCCTGTTTTCCACAGCTTGGCTATACTGGAATGTCAACATTTCATATGGGAATCAATGATGCACTTATTGCACTATGTTGTCTTTTCTGGGTAGAGGTGGCATATAAGATTTATCACAAGGAGCGTATTCAAAAATACAAGGATGCGGTAAATCAATCTTTGGATGATCCATATCTGTCTTCTAAGATAGTCGCTATATCATCAGGGATCAGTTTTTTGATCATTTGTATAGCGATATTTTCTACTGGATATTTTGCAAATCGGTCTACATATATGTTGAAACAGCACAGAGTTCATGTAACAAGAACAATAGAGATTGATCTGCTACATTTACAGGTACAGTTTTTGATCGCAATGCTTGCATTGGATTTTATCTTAATATTGACGATGCTTATGATCTACCAATATATGAAGTATCGGGAATATCAAGGGGAGATTGATTTCCTTACTGGGGTGATGGGAAGAAGACTGTTTTTGCAGCATTGCCAAAATATTCAAAGTGATCAGAGGATTCATGGCCATCAAGGATGGTTTTTATTCTTGGATGTGGATTGGTTTAAGCAGATCAATGATAAACTGGGACATATAGCAGGAGATGAAACCTTAAAGAAATTTGCGATGTTTTTAAAAGAACAATTTGAGCCATATGGAGCAGTCGGAAGAGTTGGTGGAGATGAGTTTGCTGTGATGATCGAAGAAGAGATGAGCCAGGAAGTGTTAGAAAAGGAACTGGAACAATTCTTTCAAAATATCTCAGGAATTCAGAAGGAAGTTACAGTAAGCTGCAGTATTGGAGTATATCGTTTTACATATCCAAAAACGATCAAGGAACTTCTGACAAAGACCGATGAGATCTTATATGAAGCAAAAGCAAACGGAAGAGGATGTTTTGTTATTAGATAAAGTCTAAGAAGGTGGTGTTGGCAATGAACAATGTGAAATTACCAGTAGGAATTTCTGATTTTCATAAATTAAGACAAAATGAATATTATTATGTAGATAAAACGAATTTGATCAAAGAATTACTGGAATCAAGAATCGCAGAAGTTACATTGATCACGAGACCAAGACGCTTTGGAAAGACGATCGGCATGAGTATGTTGGCGTATTTCTTTGATATACGAAAAGACAGCAGGAAACTATTTGAAGATTTGAAGATCTCAAGAGATATAGAATTATGTCAAAAATGGATGAATCAGTATCCAACATTATTTATTTCCTTCAAAGATGTGGATGGATTGAATTTTCAATCAGCTATGAAGATGTTAAGAAATCAGATTTCATGGATCTGCAATGAGCATGATTATTTATCAGATAGCGATAAGGTAAATGAGAATGATAAAAAGATCTTTTTGAAGTTACAAGATATAAGTGAAGAAAATTTATCAGAAGACCTGATAAAAATCAGTGTGGCTACCATCATAAGAATGATGAATGCGCATTACGGAAAGCCGGTTATTTTATTATTGGATGAATATGATGTACCATTAGCGAAAGCAAGCAGCAATGGCTACTATAAAGAAATGCTGGATGTGATGAAAACGATGATGAGCACATCTCTAAAAGATAATTCTCATCTTCAGTTCGCAGTAGTTACAGGTTGCTTGAAAATTGCAAAGGAAAGTATATTTACAGGAACCAATAATTTTATCTCAGATACGATCATATCAACACATTTAAATGAATATTTTGGATTTACCGATCAGGAAGTAAAAGATATCTTAAAAGATATTGGACTGCAAGAGCATTTTAAAGAAATCAAAGAATGGTATGATGGGTATAATTTTGGAGAGATCGATGTATATTGTCCATGGGATGTTATGAACTATGTAAGAGATCTACGGATCGATCCAGACATGAAGCCAGCAAGTTACTGGAAGAATACAAGTGATAATGCAATCATACGATCTTTCATAGACTACGCAGGCAGCGGAATTCAAAAAAAGATGGAAAAATTGATGGCAGGAGACACGATTGATCAGAAAATAGAAGAAAATCTTACGTATGATTATTTACATTCGTCAGAAGAGAATTTTTGGAGTATTTTGTATTTAACAGGATATCTGACAAGAGATAAGGAAGAGAAGGAAAGTGCAGATGGAAAGATTACATTGAAGATTCCAAACAAAGAGATACGAGAGATTTTTGAGACAACAGTACAGGATTGGTTTAGTGATACAGCGAAACTACAAGATCGAAAGCATTTATTTGATGCAGTATGGAACGGTAATGAGCAGACTTTGACACAGGAGATCAGCAGGTTATTGCGAATAACGATCAGTTATCATGATTATAGAGAAGATTTTTATCATGCATTTCTTGCAGGAATATTTGCTGGGGCTGGATATAGTGTTGAATCGAATAAAGAACATGGAGAAGGTCGAAGTGATCTTGTTATTTTTAATGAATGTGAAGGAAAGGTTGCAGTTTTTGAAGCGAAATATTCAAAAGAAGTAAAGAACTTAGAAGAGGATTGTGAAAAAGCTATTCAGCAGATCGATCATAGGATGTATGCAAAGGAATTTGAGGATAGTTATGATGAGGTGATCTGTTATGGGATTTCTTTTTACAAGAAACGTTGTGTTGTAAAAAGAGATGTAAAGTAGTAGTTCAGAAAATATGAGGAAAGGAAAAGGTATGAAAAAGAGAATCATCAGCAAAATATTAACATTACTGGTCGTATTCAGTATGGTATTTACGTTACTGCCAGTGAACAACAAAATAGTACATGCTGGGGATGGCAAAGTAAATATTGGAGATTACATTTACCTTGGAACTTATCAAGGTAAGAAGATAAAATGGAGATGCATCGGAGAGGATTCGAATGGAAAATTGATGCTGAGTGATCAAATCCTGTGTAAGAAGAGTTATGATGCAAAATATTCCGGGTATAAAAACCACATCAGAGCTGAAAGAGGATCCAATCGCTGGACAGAATCAGCCCTGAGACATTGGATGAATTCTGCCGGAGAGGTTGATTGGAGCAATCGATCTGTACCTTCCGCAGCAAATCTTGATGGAGAGGATGCTTATGATGAGGAGCAGGGATTTTTATCTTCTTTTACTGATTCGGAGCTTCAGTGTGTAAAGACGGTCACACAGAAAACATATTTGAATAATCTGGATGCAGACAAAGCGGATGGAGGATCTTCCAAATTTGATTTTGATGCAAATGGATACCATCGTAAGCTGTTTGAAACTTTAGCAGAGGCAACCGATAAATGGTATGAGAATACAACGGATCAGTTCTTCTTGATAGGACCAGAGCAGTTGCTGATGGGAACCAATAATATTGGTTTGGATTATATGGCTCCGGACGATTCCTACTGGCTAAGACTGCCTTGTAACACAGGACAATCTTACGAAAATGTAGCACGATCAATCGGAGCAAACAGAATCACACATGCAAGAGCAAATAATTCGAATCATGGAGTAAGAGCCGCATTTTATCTGGATGAAGATCAATTCCATGGAGAAGTGATCGAAGGAGGAATGTCCAGTTACTTTAAAACAGGTAAGGATACGAATCAGTTTAAGCATATAGGGATGAGAGCTTTCATTTCAAATCCTGTATATCTAAATAAATTGGTGAAGCAGTGTAGTGATTTTCAGAGTAAATGGAGAATGATCACGTATTTTCATGGAGAACATACAGGTGTATGCCATGGGATCGCTTTGAGTATGTGTTATGGAAACCAAGGTTATATTGATTTTGATGATATTACAAGTGGGGCACATGATTATTGGACGCTGGGAAGCCCATATGAGAATTCCAAAATGAAAGACATGATCTTATATTATCAGATGACACAGTGTCTGAACAGTGGAAGATCAACGTATGGAATCAGTAAAAATTCAGGTTGGGGAAATGGAGATCTGGAAACTTTTCTTAAGAAATTTGTAGCAGAAGCCCAGTATGCAAAAAGAGTGAAAAAACCATTTGTTTTCTCCTTCATGATACCAGAGGGCGGACATAGTGTTGTTGTTTGTGGTTATAAGAAGGACACGGATGGAAATCATGAGATTACGATCTATGATGAAAATTCTTATCACCCTGGAAGTTACGGGGGATACCTGACAATGAAAGTCTCTTCTGATTTCAAGAGCTTCCATTTTGCAGATTCAAATTCAAGATTTGATGATGTATGTGTAGAAGATTTGTGGAAGAACCTGAACTATTATGGCGTTGATAAAATATATAATGGCGGGATCCAGACCTTAAAAATGAAAAGCAGGATGGCGGCATCAGCATATCAGGAAGATGATCAGGATCAGACGACGATTCAGATATCAGCAAATAAGCGATTCCGATTACAAAATGAAGAAGGAAAGTATCTCGAATACGATGGAAATAATTATACAGGAGATATGAAAGTTTATTCCTGCGAACAAAGTGATTGGGAAAGTGAGCATCCAATCTGGAATCTTAGAGTGGCGGCAAGCAATTCATTTGAATTGACGAAAGCAGAGGAAGGCTGCCAGTTCCTTTGTGATGATAACAACAAAGGATATGCAGTAACCGCCGATGGAGCAGACAAAGTAACGATCACTTCTGGGAAGATCAAAGTGGAAGGAGATTATTATAATCTGTCAGCTGCGATGCAATCCAAGAATTCCGAGGAAGGAATTGTAGAGGTCAATGCCAAAGTGCAGGGAAACAGTACGATTTTGGATAACAACACAAACACATCCATTCAATTTGATGATAAGGGAAATAACGTTAAGGTAACAAAATATGTTGATTTTTCAGCAGATATCGTTGAGGAGAAAGAAGAAGTCAAAGGTTCTGATCTTGTAGTAGAGGAACTTGATAAGAAAGATCCTGAAATCCCAGACCAGGGAGAAGATAATAAAGGGAATGGCAATACAGGAAACGGCAATGGAAATGATATCTCTGGAAATAATGCACAAAGTAAACCAGAAGTAATAAAACCAAACATCGTAAAACCATTAAAATTAAAGAAACAGATAATAAAAACAGCAAAAATAAAAACTTACAAGACAAAAAAATTAAAACGTAAAAAGGCAACATTTAACCTAAAAGCGAGATCTTTGGGGAAAGCAAAACTGACCTATAAAGTGACCAAATATCCAAAGAAAGCAAAAAAATGTATGATCGTAACTAAGAGTGGAAAAGTTACATTAAAGAAGAAAGCCAAGAAAGGAACATACAAGATCCGGATCACGGCAGCAAAAACATCGAAGTATCAGAAAGCGGTGAAGTATGTGACGGTTAAGGTAAAATAATGATAGAAAAAGAAATATTCAGCAATACGTGAATATTTCTTTTTTTCTATGATATAATATTTGCAAATGTATGATTGGGAGGCAGCAAAATATGAAATATAATCTTCCAGAGAGAGTTATAAGAGACATTTCGACATTTGCAAAAAAACATTCAGTTGAGAAAGTTATCTTATTTGGCTCTCGTGCAAGAGGAACAAATACGGAGAGAAGTGATATAGACATTGCTGTCTATGGTGGAGACTTTGATTCTTTTTACTGGGATATTAAGGAGAAAGTACATTCTCTTTTAATGTTTGATGTTGTGGAAATAGATGCAGGAATTTCAGAAGAATTGAGGAAAGAAATAAAAAAGGATGGTGTAGTGATTTATGAAAAAGCTTGAAAATTTTTCGAATTGCTTAAATGTATTGAAAAATGCAGATTTTGATTTAGCAGATAATAATGACATATACAGAACAGGTGTGATCGGACAGTTCAATCTTACAATTGAACTTGCATGGAAAGCTTTACAGGAAATCAAAGAAAACTAGAAGAAACAAAGGAAGATTGGAAAAAATAAAAAAGCAAGAGTGTTGACAAGATCGCAGGATTTTTACAAAGAAAACAAGGGTGGGAGATATCACGAACAATATCCTTGGAAGATAATAATACTGATTTATCAAGTTATTTCAGAGTAGATAAGAAGAAAGTATTATGTTATACTAAATTTACTAAGTGATCAATTAGTAATTGAGTAATTAGTAATTAGACGATTAGGAGACAGCTACTTAAGTCCCAGGGGTCTTAAGAAATCGGCATATAAAATAAATTGCAACATTAAACACAATTATTAAAAATATTCCAAACAAAATACACATTTAACGTATAAAATGGAAATAGCATATATTAAAATTTGGTGGAAAATAACTTAATGAATAATTGGCAATAATGTTGACAAAATAAAAATATGCGAATATAATAGTAGCATAAGATTAGGTCAGGAAGCGTACGGCGCCCTGGCCATTTTGTTTAGGAGATACAAAAGAATGAAAGAGTATAAGACGTTTAATCAACAACTAACTATACTGCGTAATAGAGGTTTGATTGTTCCAACAGATGGAAAACCTAAACGTTTTTTGGAACAGGAAAATTATTATAATGTCATAAATGGATATAAAGATTTGTTTTTACTTAAGGATACACATGGAAAACCTGTTGAGCCAGAAACATATTTGTCCAATGCGCATTTTAATGAGTTAAAAACATTATTTTTGTTTGATAGGGAATTAAGATTTTTATTTTTGAAATACTTGCTTATTTTTGAAAATTCTTTTAAAACGGTTATTTCACATGAATTTTCAAGAAAATATCCAAAAGCTAATTCATATTTGGATATTGCGAATTATAGAGAAGACGATCCGAAAGGCGTATTGAAACAAATTTCTATTCTTACCAAGACTATACATGATAACGTTGGTGCTAAAGGAGCAATAAAACATTATATTGAGGATCATGGTTCTGTTCCGTTATGGGTTTTAGTTAATTATCTTACAATAGGAAATCTTTCATATTTGTATGGTGCATTAAAAGATTCAGAAAAAAATATTATCGCAAAATATTATGCTGAAAAATATATGAAACAATATAAAAATTCCAAGATACTTAGGATAAATAGTAAGGATATGGAATCGGCATTAAAGATATTTAATTTAGTAAGAAATCAGTGTGCACATGACGAACGTCTTTATAATTCTGATTATAAAAATATACGTGTATCTAACATAGCTAATTATTTAGAAATTACAAATTATAATAATAGACGTATTGTTGTTGCAATATTATATCTTAAGATATTGCTTAATAAAGATTACTATAAGAAATTTCATTCAGAGTTGAATGCGATTTTTAAACAATATAAAAATGGATTTAAAACAGTAAGTTTTGAGGATATTCTTAATATTATGGGGATAGATTTATTGGAATTAGATAAATTAAAAAATTAATAAAAACAGTCTCCATATTTGTATTCTATGTGTAACATACAATAGTTGAAAAATATTAAAAAGTTGGTTACAAGAAAAAAGAAATTGTGATTTTTGTAGTTGGCCAACTGTAGATTTCGAGTATATGATAAAAATAGGGGATTTTTAAACAGAAGGTAATGTGATTATGCTTCATAAACATCTCGATAAATCGGTGTTGTAGAAGTCCTTTTACCTTCTGTTAATAAATACAAAAATCATCAACCAATACCGTATAACATACACACCGTGTAGTGGTTTGAATCACGTAAATTATTTGAATATTATAAAAAGAGATCATGTGTCAGCAACCGTACGGACACGTCTGCACTTAGCGAGTGGATGGTCGTTAGACCATTCAGGAGCTTAGTACAGCTACGTGGGAGTCCGAACGCAAGTGGGTTGCAGGCACATGATCTCTTTTTATAATATTCTACCAATAATTTCCGTCATTCAAACTACAAATCACAATTTATCCCCCTGCCAAACATCCTTCACCTTCATCTCATGCGCAATCCTATTCAAAACTTTCCGCTTATAAACACTCCACTCAGGAGCAATCAACAAATCTCTCGGTCCATCTCCAGTTAATCGATGAATCACGATCTCAGGACTCAGATTCTCAATACATTTCAAAATCAGATCAACATAAGACTCCAAAGTAAACACATCAAAGGGATGTTCCTCATAATGATCAGCCAGATCCGTATTCTTCAAAATATGCAGCATAGAAAATTTAACCCCATGAATCGGAAGGCGATTCAGATAACGAACTGACTCAAGCATCATATCATCCGTTTCACCAGGAAGCCCAAGAATCAGGTGAACAACGGTCAATACACCGATCTTATGAAGAGTCATAACTGCTTCATCAAAACAAGACAAAGGGTACCCACGCCGGATAAAAGAAGCGGTCTCTTCATGAATCGTCTGCAGACCAAGTTCCACAAATACAGGTTTGATCTTATTTAATTGATTTAAAAGTTCCAAAACCTCGGCAGGCAGGCAATCCGGTCTGGTACCGATCGCAAGAGCAACGATTCGCGGATTATTGACCGCTTCCATATATAAAGCTTCCAGTTTTTCAATCGGACCATAAGTATTCGTAAAAGCCTGAAAATAAGCAATATACTTCCCATTCTCAATCTTTCTAGAAACCATCTCAATTCCAGCGGTGATCTGATCTGTCACAGACAAAGCAGCTGAAGAAGCAAAATCCCCGGAACCGCCCTCACTGCAAAAGATACAACCACCAGTTCCAAGTGTTCCATCTCTGTTTGGACAGGTAAAACCACCATCTAAGGATACTTTATAAATTTTCTCACCAAAATAATTCTTTAAAAAACTATCAAACGAATAATAACGTTTTCCATGCCAATTCATATGATCATAACTCCTAACTACAAGTTTGTTATCTACAAGATAGCACGAAAAATGTGGAAATTCCAGTGTTTTCAAGTCACAAAATGTTCATAACATTAACATGTACTGTTCATAAAACTACCATGAGATGTTCAAAAAGATTTTCTACAATAACAAACAGAAAATCAAAAACAGCATATGAATTGGAGGCATATATGGAAAAGAAAAATATGATATCAAAAATAAAGAATCATAAACTATGTTGTATTGTGATCATTTTAGCATTACTTGGTGGCGGAGGATTTGGAATTTATAAATTCTTCTTCCAGAAAAAGCAGCCACAAAAAACGGTACAGACACAGAAAGCAACAACAGGAACGATTGAAAAGACAGTAGAAGGAAGTGGTTCTGTAAAAGCAATAACGCAAAATGTCACATTTTCCAGTGATGTCACCGTACAGTCAGTTCTTAAAAAAGACGGAGCGGCAGTCAAAAAAGGAGATGTGATCGCTAAGCTTACAAGTTCTGATCTGGAAGATTCAATCACACAGTTAGAAAGCCAGATTGAAACTCTAGAAGATACGATTGAAGGTAGTGATTCATCCGATGATGATTATGCAAGTAATGTACGAAAATATAAAGATCTGACAATGAAGTTATCAACCTTGAAAACAGAAAGAAGTAACCTGACAGTTACATCAAAATATAATGGAATCGTAAGTGGCACGATCACAAAAGGAAAAACGATCAGTAAAGGCCAGAGTGTATGCAAAGTACTGAAAACAAGCAGTTATAAAGTAACGATCAATGTTGATGAATTAGATATCAAAAGTGTCAAGAAAGGCCAGAGTGTTACAGTAACAGCAGATGCAGTGGAAGATAAGACATTTACAGGGAAAGTAACAAAAGTATCGAAAGTTGGATCAACAAGTGATGGAGTTGCGACATATCCAGTCACGATCCAGTTAAGTAATGCAGCTGACCTTTTGCCATCCATGAGTGTCACAGCAACGATCACAACAGCCAAAGCAGAAAATGCGGTCTTAGTCCCAGTATCAGCAATCCAGACAAAAGACGGGGAAAGTTATGTAACAGTAGTAACGGATGACAATGAAAATGGAACACAGACCAAAGTAGAGACAGGGATCATCAATGATACTTATGCACAGATCACATCAGGAGTCAGCGAAGGAGATCAGGTTAAGACCATCACAAGAAGCAGTAGCAGCTCTGATGAAAAATCCGATATGAAAGGTGGAATGGATGCACCATCTGGTGGTGGAATGCAAGGTGGAAATAAGCAAGGCGGTGGAATGTCATCTGGTGGAAAACAGTAGGAGGTGATCATTATGATATCCGTAAAAAATCTAAAGAAAACTTATTTTCTTGGTGGAGAAGAAGTTCATGCATTGGATGATGTGTCACTTTCGATCAAAGAGCACGAATTTGTGGCAATCATCGGGCAGTCAGGAAGCGGAAAATCAACATTTATGAATATGCTTGGATGCCTTGACCGCCCGGATTCTGGAGAAATAACACTGGATGGAACAGATATTTTAAAATGTAAAGAAAAAGAATTATCAGTGATCCGCAATAAAAAGATTGGATTTATCTTTCAACAGTTCCATCTGCTACCAAAACTCTCCGCACTGGAGAATGTAGAACTTCCGCTGATCTATCAGGGAATGCCGACAAAGAAGCGAAGAGAAAAAGCAGTAAAGGCATTAAAAGCAGTTGGTTTGGAAAAACGAATGAACCACAAACCTAATCAGCTTTCCGGAGGACAGCAGCAAAGGGTCGCGATCGCAAGAGCGTTAGTCGGAGAGCCATCCCTGATCCTTGCCGACGAACCGACAGGAAATTTAGATTCCAGATCAGGAAAAGAGATCATGATGTTGCTGCATAACCTTTATGAAGAAGGAAATACGATCGTATTGATCACACATGACAACAATGTGGCAATGGAAGCACCGCGACAGGTACAAATCAGCGATGGAAAGATCATAAAAGATTCAGGAGGTGAGGCAGAATATGAAGATCACACAAGCAATTAAAATGGCATTTGCTTCTATATGTTCAACAAAATTAAGATCATTCTTAACCATGCTTGGAATCATTATCGGTGTGATGAGTGTTACAGTTCTTGTATCGATTGTACAAAGTACGACAAATAACGTCAGTGACACATTATCACAATTAGGCGGCAATGTGATCTCAGCAACGGTAACAAGCAGAAGAAGCAATAAGATCACAACCAGTGACATTAAAAGCCTTGAAAATAACCCAGCAATCGAGAGTGTATCACCGATCATTTCAGGAAGCTCTACAGCAAAAGCATCTGGAAATTCATCCAGTGTAACATTAAAAGGAATTACAGAGGAATACGAAGATATTCAAAATATCAGTGTACAAAAAGGACGTTATATCTTAGATGTAGATAATGATAACCGGCTGCAAGTCTGCCTCATTGGAGTCACAGCAGCCAAAGACTTATTTGGACATACCGATGTAGAAGGAGAAACAATCCGAATCTCAGGAAGAAACTTCAAGATCATAGGAGTCTTAGAAGAAGATGGATCATCTCAGAGAGACTCCAACGATTCAGTAATCTATACTCCATTTACAACAGCACAAAGGATCATGCAAAACAGCACGATCAGCAGTTTTTATGTATCTGCAACAAATGAAGGAATGCTTAACATGGCAGAAAGTGCAGTAGATAGCTTCCTGTTAGAAAAAACAGGAGATGAAGATTCCTATACGATCACAAATCAGTCTGATATCGCAGACAGCGTCAGCGACGTTACAAACTCCATGACATATATGATCGGAGGAATCGCAGGAATCTCACTTCTGGTAGGTGGGATCGGAATCATGAACATCATGCTTGTGTCCGTTACAGAACGAACAAAAGAGATCGGAATCCGAAAAGCCATCGGGGCGAAGAAGAAAGATATCCTGGCTCAATTTATGATCGAGTCAACCGTTCTGTCCTGTATGGGAGGTGTGATCGGAATCGCATTAAGTGCAGCAACCATTTTTGGAATGAATCAGTTAATGTCAGCAGATTATACGATATCAGCAGGAATTAGTCTGATCGCATTAGCATTTTCAGCGATACTTGGAATCGTGTTTGGATTATATCCTGCTAATAAGGCAGCGAATTTAAAACCAATCGAAGCGTTGAATTTATAAAATACTTTGAAGCCTCTTGCGTAATGTATTATAATATATACATTACACAGGAGGCAAAATCATATGAAAAAGCGATCAAAAGAAATATTAGATTTGTTAGGCCGAAGAGAAAATGATCACACGATTTCAACACTAGCAGCAAAATTTGAGGTTTCAGAACGCACGATTCGTAATGATATTAAAGATATCAATGACTACCTCAAAGAACAAGAGATCAAACCGATCCGTTTTGGAAGTAACGGCTTAATCGTGATGGAAGAAGATATAAGTCAGGCGAGAGAGACAACACAGCAGGAAGATTTTTATACATACAAACTATCAAAAGAAGAACGAAGAATGCTTGCAGCAGCAATTTTGATCAATACGAAAGATCATATTACATTATCACAAATCGCAGATATATTATATGTAAGCCGTGCTACGATCATTAATGATCTGGATGAAGTCAAAAGAATGTTGGAATCAGGAAAATTAAAAGTAATCTCACATTCAAATAAAGGATTAAGACTTGAAGGATTAGAAGGAGATAAACGTTTATTCTTATTAAGATTAATGTCTGTAGGTTCTAATGGAATTAAAGAAAATTCAACAATCCGGAGTTTTTTTAAAGGTCTGAATATGGAAATTAAGATGAGTGAAGATGAACGAAGGAATCTTCAAAAGATCATCAATGAACAGGAACATGCCTATGGAAGATTTATGACGGATGATTCTTTTGACTATTTACTTCAATATCTGATGCTTTCCATTGAAAGAATTCGCAATGGAAATGTAATGACAGAACCAATTGAAGGGAACAAAAGCAAATATGCAATGGCGAAAGATATTCAAAAATACATCTGTCAGTATTGGGATTTAGAAGATGCCAAAGGCGAAGTGGATTTCTTATGTGGTGTGCTGGATAGTATGAGCTATGTAAAAAGACAGCGAAGAGAACAAAAGATTATAGGACTTCAACTGGTTACAAGAAAATTTATTGAACATATTTCAAAAGATCTTGGTGTAAACTTAAATAGAGATTTTGCGTTTTATGAGAATCTGACAGATCATTTAGAATCTATCATTATGCGTTCCTTTAATGTAACACAGAGGGATGATTTTCTAAAACAATATGTGGAAAAGAATCCTAAGGTCTTAGAAGTTGTTCAAAAGTATAAAGATATGCTAAGTAATTTTATGGATCGAGAGATATCTGAGATTGAGATTGACTATATTGTAATTCATATTTGTGCAGCGCTAGAGCGCAGAAAGAAAAAAGAAGTGGAATTCCGTGTGCTGATCGTATGTGGCGGAGGAATCGGAACTTCGCAGCTGCTTCTTGCCAAGATGAGGAATCGTTTTGATTTTCATGTGGTAGATGTAGTTTCAGCACATTTACTGGATAATGAGAAGTATCAGAATATTGATCTCGTGATATCAACAATTCCATTAAGAGACTATGAAGGGGAATACATTCTTGTATCTCCGGTATTTTCTGATGAAGATTATTTAAGAGTAAATGGAAAGATTGAAGAGATTCAGGAAAAACATAAGATTGAACCAATTCCGATTCAGGAAAGAGTTGCATTGCCACAAAAAGATGCACAGAAATTGATCGATGAATTAAGTCAGATTATCAAAGATCCTTCATTGATGAATCAAGTAACAAGAAAAGTACAGGAATTCTTTGGGATTGAAGTAGAGATACAGGAACCATTTTTATGTGAATTATTAACAGCAGCCGATATTCAGCTAGACATAGAATGTAGTGATTGGAGAGATGCGATTATCAGATCAGCACAGCCATTATTAGATCAAGGCAAGATAGAAGATAAATATATTGATGCCATGATCGACAATGTAAAGGAGAATGGTGCCTACATTATAATCTCTCCAGAATTTGCATTACCACATGAAGGATTTGACAGAGGATGCAATGAAGTTGGAATGAACTTGATCCGCTTAAAAGAACCTGTTACGATCGAAGATATTGACGGAGAGATCGCTAAGGTAAGATTTTTCTGCTGCATGAGCACAGAAGATCATAAAAAGCATATGAAAGCCTTCTTTCATTTGGTCAATATGCTGACAAATCGTGGGTTTAAGGAAGAACTTGCAGCAGCGAAGACACCAGAAGAGGCCGCAGATACGATAAGGAAATACGAGATACGTATCAAATAATAAGATACATTGTTATAGAAGAAAGTAAAGCAGGTTGAAAACCTTTCACAGATTTTTGAAAAGTTTTCAATCTGTTTATATTTTTGCAAAAATCAAGGAAAGTCTTTTGACTGTTTTTTTCTTTGCAACCATAATATAATAAAACCATCGAAAGGACGTCACTTCAAAGTAACAAAAAATAGAGTAGAAAAGAGAAAAAAGGAGGAGTCACAAAAATGGTTTGGGAAAAGCTGAAGGAAGAACTGATCATATCGGGACTCGAAGCAAAATCAAGCGATGACATTTTTGAAGCACTCGGAGGAAAACTTGTAAAACAAGGGTATTGCAAAGAAAGTTATGTGCAGGCTTTAAAAGATCGTGAAGCTGAATTTCCAACAGGAATCAATACAGGAGAAAAAGGAGTCGCAATTCCACATACAGACGTAAGCCATGTAAACAAAAAAGGAATTGCAATCGCAACATTAAAACAACCAGTCGAATTTGTAGAGATGGGAACGGATGATGAATATGTAAATGCACAAGTCATTTTCATGCTGGCAGTTGATGAGAAAGGACATCTTGAATTATTACAGGCAATCTTGGCAGTCCTTCAGGATCAGGAAGTATTAAAGAAATTAATCAAAGCAAAAGACGCAAAAGAAATCATCGAAATCATCAAAGAAAAGGAGAATATATAATTATGAAGAAGAAAGTAATCGTAGCATGTGGAGGAGCAGTCGCAACATCAACAATCGCAGCAAACGCAATCGTAGAATTAGCAAAAGAAAATAACATTGATATCGAAATCGCACAGGTAAGAATTTCAGAGATCGCATCTAATCTTCCAGCAGATCTGATCGTGACAACATCAAAGGTAAAAAGAGACTTTGGAGTACCTCTTATTACAGGAATGCCATTTGTATCAGGATTAGGTGTAGATAAGACAAAAGCTAAGATTCTTGAAGTATTAAATAAGTAAGATGAAAGAAAAGACTAGACGTAAGAGACCATTTTAAAAAGACATAAGAAATGAATATAAAATTTATTTGAAACGTTTATTTTAAAATGGTTTTTTTATAAAGGTATATGTAAAAATATAGAATAAAATCAAAAAAAAGGGAGAGACAAACATGGGAATTTTTGGAGATATGATCAATTACATCATTGATATGGGAGCGTCCGCAATGCTTCCACTTGTAATTGCGATCTTAAGTATTATCGTAGGAGTAAAAATTGGTAAAGCGGTTCGTGCAGGTTTGATGGTTGGTGTGGGTTTTGTAGGATTAGGACTGATCGTAGACATGATGAACGCAAACCTTGGACCAGCTGCACAGCAGATGTCTAAAAACTTTGGATTAAGCATGAGTGTTGTAGACCTTGGATGGCCAGGAATGTCCCCAATCACATGGGCATCAAGTATCGCAACTGTTGCGATTCCAGTCGCGATCTTAGTCAACATTATCATGTTAGTATTAAAACTTACAAAAACAGTTAATATTGATATTTGGAATATCTGGCATATGACATTTACAGGAGCGATCGCATATGCAGTCACAGGAAACTTTGCGATCGGTATTGGTGGAGTTGTTGTTCATGCTATCATTGCTTATAAATTTGGTGATCTTTATGCGCCATTAATGGAAGATTACTTTGAATTAGACGGAATCACTGTACCTCATGGAACAGGAACATGGATGGCACCATTTGCATTTGCAATTGATGCAATTATTGAGAAGATTCCTGGATTAAATAAAATTGATTTTTCAATCGATAATTTACAGGAAAAAGTTGGAGTATTAGCAGAGCCTATCGTTATCGGTGGTATCCTTGGTGCAATCGTAGGAGCCTTAGCTGGATATGATTTCTCAGCAGCATTCCAGTTAGGTATCAAGATGTCAGCCGTTATGGTATTAATGCCTAAGATCACAAAATGTATCATGGACGGATTAATGCCATTATCAGAAAGAATGAAAGAAATCTTAACAAAGAAATCTCAGTCTGGAGAAGCTGAATTTTATATCGGACTTGACCCAGCAATCATCCTTGGAGATTCAGAAGTCGTAACAGTTGGACTGATCTTCATTCCATTAACAATCTTGATCGCGATCATCGTGCCAGGAAATACAATCCTTCCATTTGGTGATTTAGCAACAATCGGATTCTTCATTGGTATCGCAGTAGCAGTACATAGAGGAAATTTATTCAGATCATTGATTTCAGGATGTGTGATCATGTTCACAACCATCTGGATCGCAAGTCAGGCAATCCCTTGGACAACAGCATTAGCGAAATCTGTAAACCTAACAAACGGAGCTTCACAGGTAGCAGCACTTGATCAGGGTGGAAGTCCAATCACATATCTGTATACACAGATCGTGACACAGCAGAACATCAAAGGACTGGTAATTATCGGAATCATTTATGTGATTTGCATGATCTTTACAGTTCGTGGATCTAAACAGAGAGCAGCAGCTTTAAAAGAAAGCGAATATTAAAAACAAGCAAACAATGATATAAAAGTGTAAATATATGAACGGGCGGACTTAAAAAAGTCTGCCCCGAACTTTAGAGGAGGAAAAAGAGATGCCTTTAGTTACAACAAAACAGATGTTATTAGATGCCCAGGCAGGAAATTATGCAGTTGGGGCTTTCAATGTAGAGAATATGGAAATGGTCATGGCGGTTATGGAAGCAGCAGAGGAGTTAAAATCTCCAGTTATCATGCAGACAACACCATCTACAGTTAAATATGCAGGATTAGATTTCTTCCTAGCAAATGTAAAAGCAGCAGCAGAAAGAGCAAGCGTGCCAGTAGCCATGCATTTAGACCATGGAAGCAGTTTTGAATTAGCAATGCAGGCATACAGAACAGGATACACATCTATCATGATCGATGGATCTCACGGAAGTTTTGAAGAAAATGTTGCAGTATCCAAAGCAGTTGCAGATGCATGTGCACCATCAGGAATTCCAGTTGAAGCAGAACTTGGTAAAGTTGGAGGAAAAGAAGATGACTTAGATGGTGGAGATGACAACCCATATACAGATCCAGCACAGGCTGTCGAATTTGTAAAACAAACAGGAGTTACATCCTTAGCTGTGGCAATCGGAACAGCGCACGGTGTATACAAAGGAGAACCAAAACTTGACTTAGATCGATTATCAGAAATTCGTAAAGTTGTTGATATTCCATTAGTATTACACGGAACAAGCGGTGTACCAGATGCAACCGTTACAGAGTGTGTAAATCGAGGAATCTGTAAAGTAAATTATGCAACAGATTTAAGAATTGCATTTACAAACGGAGTTGAAAAAGTATTTGAAGAAAATCCAGATGTCATTGACCCTAAGAAATACAATGCAGCAGGAAAAGAATGTGTCAAAGAATACGTTATGTCCAAAATGAAAGTATGCAAGAGTGTAGGAAAAGCAAACTAATACATCAGGAAGGAGAATAAGCATGAAAGCAGGAGTTGTACACGCAAAAAATGATATTCGTTATGAAGAAATTGAAAAACCACAGCCAAAGAAAGGGCAGGTTTTAATTAAAGTAAAATATACAGGAATCTGTGGATCAGACGTACCACGAGTAAACGGAGATGCATGTCATTTCTTCCCTAATGTATTAGGACATGAATTTTCAGGTACGATTGAAGAAGTTGGAGAAGGAGTTACAACACTAAAAAAAGGTGATCGTGTTGCCGGGGTTCCATTGGTACCATGTATGGAATGTGAAGATTGTCAGAAAGGAAATTATTCTTTGTGTAAGCATTACAGCTTTATTGGATCTAGAGAATTTGGAAGTTTTGCGGAATATGTAACAGTTCCAGAAAAGAATGCAGTCAAATTCGAAGATGAAGTAAGCTTCGAACAAGGGGCATTCTTTGAACCAGCAACTGTCGCACTTCATGGATTAAACAGAGTGGATTATCATGCAGGAGAATGCGTTGCGATTCTTGGTGGGGGAACCATCGGATTATTCACAGCACAATGGGCAAAGATTTTTGGAGCAAAGAAAGTTGTTGTATTTGATATTAGTCCAGAAAGACTTGAATTAGCGAAAAAATTAGGGGTAGATGAAGGAATTAACACTTTAGACGAAGACTTTATGAATCAGGCAATGGCAGTAACAGATGGAAAAGGATTCGGGTATATTTATGAAACAGCTGGAGTGACTACAACAATGAAATATGCATTCGAATTGGCTGCAAATAAAGCTAGTGTATGCTTTATCGGAACACCGACAAGAGAATTAAACTTTTCCGTAAAAGAATGGGAAAACATCAATCGAAAAGAATTTACATTAACAGGTTCATGGATGTCATATAGTGCTCCATTTCCAGGAAAAGAATGGATCTTAACAGCACATTATTTCAAGACAGGACAGTTAAAATTTGAAGATTCTTTAATCTTTAAGAAGATACCATTAAGCAGGATTGATGAAGCATTCGAAATGTACAAAACACCAGGAACTGTAAAAGGTAAGATTTTAATTGACAGTGAGGCATAATTATGATTACAACGGTAACATTAAATGTATCTGTAGATAAAGCATACTATATCAAAGGCATTGTTGTACCAGGAACGGTTGCACGTGTCCAGAAATGTGTCAATTCTGCAGGCGGAAAAGGATTAAATGTATCAAGAATCATAGATTTTTGTGGAGAAGAAGTGTTAGCAACAGGATTTGCCGGAGGATTTAACGGAGCTTATGTGGAAGACATGTTAAAGAAAGATGGAATCCCAAGCAGATTTACAAAAACACAGTCAGAGACAAGAAGCTGCATCAACATTTTGGCAGAAGATGAGTCGTCTACAGAATACTTAGAACCTGGAGCACCAGTCAGTGAAGAAGAAATACAGCAGTTTTTAGAAGATTTTGACCGAATTGTTGACGAAAGCGATATCATCACAATATCAGGAAGCATACCAGCCGGGGTTCAAAAAGACATCTATGCAACATTAGTTAAAATGATCAAAAACAAGGGAAAGAAAGTCATTTTAGATACGAGTGGAGATTACTTAAAAGAAGGAATCAAAGCAGGACCAACAATGGTTAAGCCAAATGACGAAGAACTAGAAGCTTTACTTGGTATCAAGATCGAAAATAGATATCAGACGATCGATGCAGCCAAAGAAATGCGTGAGAAATACGGAATCGAATATGTTGTTGTATCTTTAGGTGGAGATGGAGCTTTAGTCGTATGTGAAGAAGGAATCTTCCATGGTAAACCACCGAAATTAAAAGCAGTCAATACCGTAGGATGTGGAGATTCTATGGTGGGAGCATTTGCAGTCGCATTCAAACAGGGAAAAGGGATTCAGGATGCCCTGACCTATGCGATCGCCGTATCCGCAGCCAATGCAATCAATCCAGAAACAGGACATATCCGCAAGGAAGATGTAGAAAACATCCTTCCACAGGTAGAGATCAAGAAATTATAATTTACAGGGGAAGATCAATATGGAATATACATTAAAAAATAAAAAACTCACCGTGGTCTTCGAATCCAAGGGAGCAACACTTCATTCCATCAAAGACAATGATGGAGTGGAATACCTCTGGGAAGGAAATCCAGAGTACTGGTCCGGACAGGCACCAGTTCTATTTCCAATTTGTGGAAGCATCAGAGATGATAAAGCACAGATTGGAAATAGAAAACAGACAAACATGCCAAGACATGGTGTCGTAAGAAAAAAAGAATTCAAGTGTGTTGAGCAGACAGAAAACAGCATCTTATTCGAGATTGAAAGCAACGAAGAAATGCTTGCTCAGTATCCATATGAATTCAAACTGGGAATCAACTATATCCTGGAAGGTAAGAAGATCACAACCAGATATATTATTGAAAATAAAGACAAAGAAATCATGCCATTTCAGATCGGAGGACACCCAGGATTCCACTGCCCACTCTATAAAGAGGAAAGTTACGAAGACTACGAATTAGTTTTTGAGCAAAAAGAAACCTGCACCGTTCCAACTCCAGTCACAGAAACTGGACTGATCGACATGGAACACAGAAGCGAATTCTTAAAAGACACAGACACATTACCATTAAAACATGATTTGTTCTCCGTAGACGCAGTCATCTTAGACCAGCTGAAATCCAGAGCAGTCACATTAAAGAGTAAAAAACATAACAAAGGAATCCGCATAGACTTTAACCAGTTCCCATATCTGATCCTATGGTCAACAGCCAAAGAAGCAGATTTCGTAGCGCTGGAACCATGGATCGGACTCTCAACCTGCAGCGATGAAGGTGATAAATTCGAAGAAAAACGAAATATCCAGTATGCACAGGCAGGGGAAGTGAAAGAATACGAATTTCACATCAATATATTATAGAAAATAAAAAACAGCAATATCGCATAATCTTAGTAGAAAAACCTCATTAAATCCATATACAATAAATTCCAAGATTCTACATAGGTTGGTGATGTTGCTGCTTTTTTGCAATTATTAATCAACTACATTCAAATCAAAATCTCAATCACAAAACTCAAAGTTTCATGTTCTCCAGGCTCCAAGAATCGAACCCCTCTTTTATGTTCAAACACATCATCCTCATCACTGCAGGTAGAAGTTCCACTCCAAGGTTCCAAAGCAACAAAAGGTCCATCATTTGCACTAGACCATACACCCAGATAATCAAAATCAGGGAAAGTAACTAAGATACCATGACCGCTTTCCTTATGTTTTAATGCAACCGTGCGTGATTTCAACTGATCAAAGATCAAAGCGTCCTTGTAAAATAAAGAATGTTTTACAGGGATCACAGTTTCATGATCAAGAACAGGAATACGATCGTTGTTATTGATCAAACCATCATCTGTAAGCTGTGCACAGGCAGCAGTTTCCGGTTGTTCAAATTCCACGATATAATCTTCAAAATTCTCCCCTTCATACACTGGACAGTTAAATGCAGGATGACCGCCAATACAGTAAGGCATAACGATGTCCCCATGATTGATCACCTTATGACTGACTTTCACTCCATGATCTGTTAATTCATAGATCATCTGGAGTTCAAAATCATAAGGATACTGTTCTTTTGTAGAATCATCCGCTTTCAAAGAATAAACAGCACAAGTTTCAGAAGAAGAAACCAAAGTAAATTCTAATTTTCTTGCAAGACCATGACGGCCAAAAGAACAAGTCTTAGAATTACCGATGGTTGCAGTTCCATTTCTTAAACATCCAACGATCGGAAATAAGACAGGTGCCTGTCCGCTCCAGAAGTCAGGGTTTCCCTGCCAGAGATATTCCGTACCAGAAGCATCTTTGATAGAAGTCAGTTCCCCACCAAGAGATTTTAAAGTGACAGATACATTTTCATTGCGTAAGATTGTATTGCTCATGAGATATCCTCCTAGATTTAATATAGTATGATTATACCATGAATTAACATCGAAAACACTTGTGTTTCTTGAGAAAAGCAATAGTTAAAAGCATATTTTTTATAAAGAATCAGTAGAAATTTAAGAAGTGGTGTGATAATATGACTAAGTATGCGTAGAAATGTAAAATAATAGATAAAAATAGAAAAGAGGAAAAAGATTATGGCAAACAGTATTGAGCAGGAAATCGGCCGCAGAAGAACCTTTGCGATCATTTCCCATCCGGATGCTGGTAAGACAACGTTGACTGAGAAGTTCCTTTTATATGGAGGAGCGATCAATACAGCGGGGTCTGTGAAAGGAAAGGCAAACTCCAAACATGCAGTATCTGACTGGATGGAGATTGAAAAAGAAAGAGGTATCTCTGTCACTTCTTCTGTATTACAGTTTGAATACGAAGGAAAATGTATCAATATCCTTGATACACCAGGACATGAGGATTTCTCAGAAGATACGTATCGTACACTGATGGCAGCGGATTGTGCCGTCATGGTGATCGATGCTTCCAAGGGTGTGGAGCCACAGACGATCAAGTTATTTAAGGTCTGTGTTATGAGACATATCCCGATCTTTACATTTATCAATAAGATGGACCGTGAAGCTAAGGATACTTTCGATCTGTTAGACGATATCGAGAAAGTCTTAGGGATCGAGACATGTCCGATCAACTGGCCGATCGGATGTGGAAAAGAATTTAAGGGTGTATACGAGCGTGCATCAAGAAATATCTTACGATTCGAGGCAGTCTCCACAGGTGGTGCAAAAGAAGCAAAAGAAACGATCATTTCAGCAGATGATGATAATGCAGCAGATCTGATCGGAGAAGATTTCTATGAGAATCTGATGGAAGAAATTGAATTGTTAGATGGTGCGGCAGCAGATCTTGATATGGAGAAAGTACATCAGGGAAAACTATCCCCAGTATTCTTTGGATCAGCACTTACAAACTTTGGTGTAGAACCATTCTTAGAGCATTTCCTGAAGATGACAAACAGACCACTTGCAAGAACATCCAAGGGAGAAGAAGTAGATCCTGTGGAAAATGGTTTTTCAGCGTTTGTCTTTAAGATTCAGGCAAATATGAACAAAAACCACCGTGACAGAATTGCATTTATGAGAATCTGTTCCGGTAAATTCGAAGCGAACATGGAAGTAAAACATGTACAGAGTAAGAAAAAGATGAGGCTTTCCCAGCCACAGCAGATCATGGCACAGGAACGTAAGATCGTAGAAGAGGCGTATGCAGGAGATATCATCGGAGTATTTGACCCGGGAATCTTCTCTATCGGAGACACTGTCTGCCTTCCAAAAGATGACTTTGAATATGAAGGAATCCCAACGTTCGCACCAGAACATTTTGCAAGAGTCATCCAGTTAGATTCTATGAAGCGTAAGCAGTTTGTGAAAGGTGTAGAACAGATCGCACAGGAAGGTGCTATCCAGATCTTCCAGGAACATGAAGCAGGATTTGCAGAGATCATCGTCGGAGTTGTAGGAACACTTCAGTTTGATGTCTTAAAATACCGTCTGGAAAATGAATACAACTGCGAGATCCGTTTAGAACCATTGCCATATCAGGCAATCCGCTGGATCAAAGACCGCAACACGGATATGAACAAATTACGTGGTGTATCTGAAGTTAAGAAAGTCAAAGATATGCGAGGAAATCCACTGTTGTTATTTAAGAATGAATGGGGAATCCAGTTTGTACTTGATCGTAATGAGGGATTAGAGTTAGTTGAGTTCAGCAAAGAATAGTATAAATTGTATTGCTTTTTGGTAAGAAAAAGCATTGTAACTTGAGAATAAAGGTGATATATTATATTAGTATATTTCTTAAGTTATCAAAAATAATATAAATATCAGACTTAGAAAAGAGATTGTTATGGCGTTGATAGATATTCATACACATATATTATATGGAGTTGATGATGGAGCAAAGGACATCAATGATTCAATGGGACTGTTGGATGAAGAACGGGAACAAGGCGTGGATCAGGTAATACTGACTCCGCATTACGGTCCGAAGTTTGGATATCCGGATACAGAAGTATTGAGAGAGAAGTTTGAGGCGATCAGAGAGAAGGCATACAAGTATTATCCAGAGATTCAGCTATACCTTGGGAGCGAATTATATTATCAGCAAGGGACAGTTTCAGATTTGAAACAAGGGAAAGCATTGACGATGAATGGGACTCGTTATGTTTTAGTAGAGTTTGCAACATCAGATGCCTATTCGCATATATATCGTGCGGTTCAGGATTTTGTATATGCAGGATATATTCCGATCCTTGCGCATGTAGAGCGATACAAAGCAGTTTTCGGACATGTAGACAAGATTGTCGAACTGATCGAAACAGGTGCATATATTCAGATAAATGCGGAAAGTCTGATCGGAGGAATTTTTGATAAACGAGCATCTTTTTGTAAGAAACTTATGAAAGAAGGACTGGTTCATTTCCTTGGAACGGATTGTCACGATTTCCGGACAAGAAGACCAAATATGAAACCGGCAGCAGAAGTTGTACGGAAGAAGCATGCGGACCAGATTCTTTATGAGAATCCAAGGAGAATGCTTGAGGGGAAAAGTATTTAATTAAAGAAAGGATAAAAACATCTATGTACGAGTTAGAGAATGATGATGAGATCGAGATTGATTTAAGGGAAATGTTTTTGGCATTGAAGAAGAAGATCGTTTGGATTTTGTTGACAGCAATCGTCTTTGCAGGTGCATCAGGATTGATCACGAAGTTTGCGATGACACCGATCTATTCTTCTACAGCACAGCTTTATGTTGTTTCGAAGGGTGGATTTTCACAGCTTACAGATCTTACAATGGGTACTCAGTTAACACAGGATTATATGGTAATTGTTAAGACAAGACCAGTCCTTGAACAGGTGATTGCAGATCTGAAGCTTGATATGGATTATAAAGAATTAGAGAAGAAGATCACGGTGGAGAATCCATCTGATACACGTATCATGCAGATTACGATAACAGATAAGGATGCAGCACTTGCACAGAGCATCACACAGGATCTTGCAGAAGTAACAGCGAAGACAGTTGCAGAGAAGATGGACGTGAAATCACCAACGATCATCGAAAAGGCATATAAGGCAGACAAACCAGACAGCCCAAGTCTTAAGAAGAATGTATTGATCGGAGCAGTTCTTGGATTTATATTGATGGCAGCAGCCATTGTGATTCAGTATCTGATGAACGATACGATTCTGAAAGAAGAAGATATTGAGAAATATCTTGGAATTAATACTTTAGCGCAATTACCTTTGGTAAAGGGAACTACAAAGCGAACAAAGAAAGTAAAGAGGGCGAGGGAATAAGATGAAGAAATTAGTAATGGATCTTCCAGAGATCAACGATTATCGTATGGTAGAAGGACTAAACCAGCTAAAGACGAACTTAGCCTTCTGCGGAAAAGATATTAAAGTGATCACAATGACAAGCAGTGTTCTGAACGAAGGAAAGAGTTCTGTTTCTCTGAGCCTTTCAAGAACACTTGCAGAAAGTGGAAAGAAGATACTGATGGTGGATGCTGACTTAAGAAAATCAGTAATGGCAGCCAGATATCATATACAGGGAATTGATAAAGGATTAAGCCATTATCTGACAGGACAGGCAGAAGTAGAAGATATCATCTATGAGACAGAAGTTGAGGGACTTTGTATTACAGTAGCTGGTCCGCTGTCACCAGATCCAACAAGCATTCTGGATTCTGAACAGTTTGAACAATTCATTGAGAAAGTTAGGGATATGTTTGATTATGTGATCATTGATACACCACCGCTAGGTATTGTCATTGATGCTGTGATCATCGGTAAATATACAGATGGAGCAGTCATCGTGATCGAGCAGGGAGTGATCAAACGTAAGATTGTTCAAGATGTCATCAAGCAGTTGAAGAGGGGCGAGGTTCGTATTTTTGGGGCTGTATTAAATAAAGTTGATGAGCGTATCGGTGCTTATGGTAATTATGAGTATAAATATTCATATTCATATTACGGTGAGTCAGATACGGAAAAAAATCACCAAAATACTTAATAAGGAGGAATGTAAGTATGAGTAACAAAATCATCAAGAAAGCAGCAGCTTGTGGATTATCCGCAGTTATGGCTTTCGGACTTGTCGCAGTAATAGAAGCACCAAAAACAGCTAATGTTAGTGCAGCAACAAAAAAGGTAAAGAAATTATCTTTTAAGAAGAAAGGGTATGTGATCAGTGCACCAGGACACTGGATGAATGCAAAGACACGCCTGAAATTCTCACCAAAAAGTGCTAAAACTTATAAGTTAAAGTACAAAACAAGCAACAAAAAGATTGCTACTATTTCTAAGAATGGTATCATCCGTGCAAAGAAAAAAGGTACAGTAACGATCACAGCAATTGCTAAAAACAACAAAAAAGCAAAGGCTACAACAAAGGTTACAGTTGGTAAAGTTGTTAAAACTTTAAAATTCAAAGAGGGGACAAAGAAAACAGTAACAGCTGGAAAGAAATTCACTCTTCACCCAACTTACTCACCAAAGAAAGCTTCTACAAAAGCTGTAACATTCAAATCTAGCAACAAGAAAGTAGCTACAGTAACTTCTAAAGGTAAAGTAACTGCAAAAAAAGCTGGTAAGGTAACAATTACAGCAACATGTAAAGATGCAAAAGGTAAGAAAGCTAAATTTACAGTAACAGTAAAAGCAGCTCCAACACCTGCAAAAGTTGTAACACCTGAAACTGTAAAACCAGTTGTAAAAGATAACACAGCTGAATATACAGGATTAGTTGCTAATGCTGAAAAATACGTTTTAACTCGTGGAAAACAGACAGTTGAGATCTCTGCAGCACAGGTTAAAGAAGCATTAGGATATATTGCTGATCCAGCAGCTGGATTCAAAGCATGGGAAAGCAAAGAAAACTTTACATTAGGTGTATTATCAGCTAATGGTAAAGGTGCTACAAAGACAGCTACGATCAAAGGTACATCTAACTATGATGGAACATACACAGCAACAGTTACAAAAGTATCTGATACAGAATACGCTGTTGCAGCAAAATCTGAAAAAGGTCAGAACCACAACATCAAAGTTACAGTAGCAAAAGACGGTACAGTAACAGCTACAAGTGCTAAATACGTTGTAACAAGCGACAAAAACGCTACAAACATCGTAGTAAAAGATGCAGCTGGAAAAGTTATTGCTTCAGCAACAGCAAAAGATGGTAAATACACAGTAAAATTACCAGCAGATAAAGCAAAAGATTTAACAATTACACAGTATGTAGCAAAATAATCAATTGCTGAGTGATAAAGGAATCTTGGAGGAGCTTTCCTCCAGGATTCTTTTTCTATAAAAGAATTTTCTATTTAAGAAGGATCAGGAACATGAAGAAAAAGATAATGACGATGCTGATGTTGCTTGCAGTTTCCTGTATGATCATGCCAACAAATGCGAAAGCTGCCAAAAAAGCATATATCAAAACATCAACAGGAAGCAAGGCAACGGTTTTTGTTGGAAAAACTTTAAAATTAAATGCAAAAACAGTTGGTAAAAAGAAAAAGATCACATATAAGACATCCAAAAAATCTGTAGCGACAGTGAATAAAAAGGGTGTGATCAAAGGAAAGAAATACGGAACTGCCAAGATCACAATGAAAGCTTCTGGAGTGAAAACAAAGAAGATCACTGTATATGTAAGAAAAGCAGCGACAGGGATCAAACTTTCATCTGCACAGACGATCAATTTCTACAAGACAGGAAACACTGCCCAGATTAAAGCAACAGCTTTACCTGGAGGAAAACAGATGGCATCAAAAACTCTGACTTATAAGAGCAGTAATCCACAGGTAGCAGTGGTTAACAGCAAAGGAAAAGTGACAGCTAAAAAAGGCGGATACAGCAGAATTCAGATTTCTACCACTGCAAGATCAGGAAAGATCTGCACAAAAGATGTTGATGTTTTTGTATATGATGGATTTGATGATGTATGCAGTGAAACATCTGGAAGCAAGACAACATTTACATTTAATCCAAACTGGAAATCCGTCACAATCTATTTTACAAGTCAAACAGGAAAACAATATTCTTATAAAGTGGATAGCATCAAAACAGAATTTAATATGCTGGCGAATGTCAAAGGATTTGCAGACGAACGTAATGGTGTAGCAGTGAGCAAAGACAGTGCGAGAAAGGCGAACATCATTAATTTCAAGATCATTGAAACTGGTGAAGATTATGATGTATTAGCGGATGCTCAGAGATATCAGCTGACATTTTATAAAGCGTTGAATAACAAAGTGACATTCAATGTAGAAAAATAAAAAGATAAGAAAAATACTTGACAATAAAAATGAAAGCATGATATAATATCAAAAGTTGTGAAGAACAACAGAAACAACAAAGAAGAGTATCCACTCTCACCTTAGCACATATGATAGATTAGGAAGTGACTTGGGTTAATATTTAAGAATATGATATTTCGTGATCATGCTTGAATTTTATGTGGATAGTCTTATAACTATCCACTTTTTTAATTATCATGGAGGTGTAATTATTAGCGATTTAATGATTAACGGACAGATCAGAGATAAAGAAGTACGTCTGATCGCGAATGATGGCGAGCAGCTTGGAGTTATGTCCGCAAGGGAAGCACAGAAGTTAGCAGATGAAGCAGGATTAGACCTTGTCAAGATCTCACCAAAGGCAAAACCACCGGTTTGTAAGATTATCGATTACGGTAAGTACAAATACGAGCAGACAAGAAAAGAAAAGCTGGCAAAGAAGAAACAGAAAGTCATCGATGTGAAGGAAGTCCGCATGTCACCAAACATTGACACAAACGACTTAAACACAAAGATTAATCATGCAAAGAAATTCCTTGCAAAAGGTGCGAGAGTGAAAGTCACACTTCGATTCAGAGGAAGAGAACTTGCTCATGTGAATGCAAGCAAGTATATCTTAGATGATTTTGCGAAAGCATTAGAAGATGTAGCCACCATCGATAAGAAACCAAAGTTTGAAGGAAGAAGCATGACAATGTTTTTAGCTCCAAAGAACAACTAGGAGTTTAAGATATTCAAATATGAGTAGATACAAGCAGGATTAAGGAGGAAATAACCATGCCAAAAATGAAGACATGTAGAGCAGCTGCAAAAAGATTTAAAAAGACAGGAACAGGAAAATTAAAAAGAAATAAGGCATACAAAAGCCATATCTTAACAAAGAAATCTCCTAAGAGAAAGAGAAATTTAAGAAAAGCTGCAATGACAGATGCAACAAACGAAAAGAACATGAAGAAGATTTTACCATATCTGTAAGATGGATCGTTAAGGAGGAAATGTAAGCAATGGCAAGAATCAAAGGCGGAATGAACGCAAAGAAAAAACACAATAGAGTATTAAAACTGGCTAAAGGATATAGAGGAGCTAGATCTAAACAGTATAGAGTAGCAAAACAGTCTGTTATGAGAGCTTTAACAAGTTCTTACGCAGGAAGAAAACAGAGAAAACGTCAGTTCAGACAGTTATGGATCGCACGTATCAACGCTGCTACAAGAATGAACGGACTTTCTTACAGCAAATTCATGCACGGATTAAAATTAGCTGGTGTTGACATCAACAGAAAAATGTTATCTGAGATGGCGATCAGCGAACCAGAAGCATTCAAAGCTTTAGTTGACGTAGCAAAAGAAAAATTAGCTTAATCAATAGAATTAACATTGTAAAAACATCTTGACTTTAAAGCGGTGGTTATCAGTCTCAATAGACAGATGGCCATCGTATTTTTTACATATGGCAGTGACTGATTTAAGACCTGTACCGACGCAGTTTTTGCGGCGAGAGGATAAGAAGAAGCCACTGTCTGTTTTTTTGATCTCATGCTCATAAGGGTTCTCGATGAGCAGAACAAAAGCACCAGGAGAAGTCTGTCTGGCTTTGAGATGGATGAATTTCTCATACTTCTGTAATGTCTTACATTCAAGGTAAGCATTTTCTAAAAGATTTCCAAGAACAATACAAAAATCAACGGAAGAGATCGGAGAGAGCGTTGGAAAATCAACGGCAAATTTTGTTTTGATCTTATCTTGTGCACATAAAAGATCATAATGCGATAAAATGGCATTTACAGAGGGCTGACGGCAGTAGATCTTAGTCTGTAAAGAAATAGATGATTCATATTGGGACAGATACTCCTTTAATTCTTCATAATTTCCTTGATTTAACAATCCAGAGATAACAGTGATCTGATGACGAAAATCATGGCGGATTTCTCTTGTCTCCTGTACATGCTGGGAAAGTTGAGAATATTCTTTTGCCTGAATCTCCAGAATCTTTTGTTCTTCTAACATATACTGATTTTCTACATAACTGTGGATGATAGTATAAAACAAGACATATAAAAGAAATACAAAGACCAGTAAAGTGAGCATCATGGAAAAGTAAACATGTAGATCATGATAGGTATAAATATCATAATAATTGTGTGGAATATAAGTGAAAACGAGAAAAGTAAAACAGCATGGAAAAATACACGCAATCCGCCAGACAAAGGCATTGTGAAAATTCGTAACCATCCATCCAAGATATTTCCGGGCGGGTTTATATAAGATGATATCAGCGAAAACCAGAAAGATCAGTTGTGCGATCATGGATTCTGGATAAAATTCTGTACTTTGTCCATGTGGATGAAAGATGACACCGAATGTATGATAGATAACATAAGAAAGAGAACCAAGACAACATGCAGTCAGCATAACAAAGAGAGAAGCAGAAAGCATCAGGTTCGTTTCTTTTTGAAATAGGTAGAAGAACACAGGCACAGCAAGGAATATAAGAATATTGCCCAGATCCTGTTGAAAGATTATATACGGAATGATCAACAGAACAAAATAGCACACAAAAACAAGGCTGATCTTGATCAGCAGATGGCGGATCGGGGTCTTTAGATGATCGATCACTGGAAACAGGCAAAAAACTGCCAGTGGAATGATGATTGTAAATGTACATAAATATGTAAAAATATCATAAAAAGTCATAAAAGATCAGGCCTCCTCAAGTTTCAAAAACTGGTATTTGATATATTGCTCTCGGATTTGCTTGCGTCCTTTCGTTTTGATCGGAAAACACTTTGAATCTGTCATTTCGAAGTAATCGGATTCCATTGTCATAATATAGTCCATATTCAACATGATTCCACGGTTGCACTGAAGGAATCTTGAATCATCCAGATGATCTGTGACAGAATAAAAAGGAAGCCGGAAAGCATGTGTTCCATTCGTTGTATGAATGATCACCTCATGATTATTTGAGTAAATATATTGAATCTTTGATAATGGAAAATGAACATCAAAAGAACGATATTCAAAAGATAATTCAGCTTCCTGCTCAGGAAGAAGCGCTAAAGCATCATCAAGTACGTGAAAGATCTGTGTGGATTCAAAAGGCTTTAAAATATAATCAAAAAAATGAAAAGGGGCAGCTTCAAAAATGTGTTCTTTACTTGTTGTTAAGAATACGATTATCACTTTGGAATCCATCTGACGGATCTTGCGTACAATATCGATCCCGTTCAGTTCATTTAGATAAATATCCATAAAAATCAGATCAAAATCTCCAGGGACATAGGTATTCAAAAAAGAATTACCATCACTATAAGAAGAAATATCAAGGGAGATGTTTCTTTCATGTTCATAAGTACGAAGAGTGTTGAAAATGAGCTCTTGTTCTAATTTATTATCATCAACGATTGCTAACTTCATATTAGTACTCCTTGTTGTAGGGAGATTGGGGCTTCTTTAAGTATAACTTGCAAATGAATGGAAAGCAAGAAATGGGAACTATAATTTTTGTAAACAATAGGATGTGTGTGGAATGCATTTCATTTTGTACAAAAATGTGTCATAATGTAAGAAAAAGAACTGGCAGGAAGGAGATGTATAACATGAATAAAATATATGATAAAGTACAAAAATGTTATAAACAGGTAAAGAAAATGACAGATTTTAAACCACAGATCGCATTGGTCTTAGGTTCCGGCCTGGGAGATTATGCGGAGAAGATCAAGATTGAGACTGTGATCGATTACCATGAGATCAAAGGATTTCCAGTTTCTACAGTACAGGGACATAAAGGAAGATTTGTACTTGGTTACGTAGAAGATATTCCAGTAATGATCATGGAAGGACGAGTTCACTATTATGAAGGATATTCCATGAGTGATGTTGTACTGCCGATTCGACTGATGAAGATGATGGGAGCAGAGATCTTGTTTTTGACAAATGCATCCGGTGGGATTCATCGTGGATTTGAAGCGGGTGACTTTATGATGATCACGGATCAGATCGCAAGTTTTGTACCATCTCCATTAATTGGGCCGAATATCGAAGAATTTGGAGAAAGATTTCCGGATATGAGTCATATTTATGATGAAGAATTACAAGAAGTGATCAGAAAAAGTGCGGATCATCTGCAGATCGATCTTAAAGAAGGAACTTATATCCAGCTTCCAGGTCCTAATTTTGAATCCCCGGCAGAAATCAGGATGTGTAAAGCCATCGGTGCAGATGCGGTTGGAATGAGTACTGCCTGTGAGGCGATTGCGGCAAATCATATGGGAATGAAGATCTGTGGAATTTCGTGTATTGCGAATCCTGCTGCCGGAATCAGTAAGAAACCACTGACACACGAAGAAGTTCAGCAAAGTGCAGATCGTGCAGCTCCAAAATTCCAGAAACTAGTAACAGAATGCATCTGTAGAATGGGGAAGAGTCTGAAGAAATAAGAGGTGATCAAATGATAAGAATCTACCATGCAAGAATTTTAACCATGCAGGAAGATCAAGAGATCTTTGATGGAGAGATTTGGATCTCAGATCATAAAATACAGTATGTCGGACCGGAGAATAAAGAAGAAGCGGCAAAGATCGCATGGGAGAGACAGATTGATGCAAAAGGCAATCTGATCATGCCTGGATTTAAGAATGCCCATACACATTCCGCGATGACATTTTTAAGATCTCATGCAGATGATATGCCGCTGCTTTCCTGGTTAAATGATCAGGTGTTCCCATATGAAGCCAAGTTAACATCGGATGATATCTATCATTTATCCAAACTTGCCATCATGGAATATTTAACAAGCGGGATCACCGCCAATGCGGATATGTATCTGACACCAGATACGATGATCCAGGCATCTGAGGATTGTGGTTTTCGGACGACTGTTATTGGAGCAGTGAATGATTTTACCCAGTCTGTGAAAGAAGTAGAGAATTGGTATGAGAAGTACCATAAAGAAGATGGACTTACCAGTTATGAACTGGGGTTCCATGCAGAATATACAACCAAGAGAGAAATCTTAGAAGGCATCTCAGAGCTTTCTAAGAAGTACCATGCACCTATCTATACCCACAACTCAGAAAGCGCCTCAGAAGTGGCACAGTGCGTCGAGAGAACAGGTATGACACCAACGGTATATATGGAACAGCTAGGGCTGTTTGAATATGGAGGAGGGTTGTACCACTGTGTTCATATGAGCGAAGAAGATCTTGATGTCGTAAAGAGACATCAGATTTCTGTGATCACCAACCCAGCCTCGAATCTAAAATTAGCAAGCGGGATCGCTCCGATCGAGGAGATGTTAAAACGAAATATTGATCTGGCGATCGGAACGGATGGACCTGCAAGCAATAACTGTCTTGATATGTTTCGCGAGATGTTTCTTGTCACAGCACTTGCCAAATACCGGGAAAATGATGCGAGTGCAGTTGATGCAGCAGAGGTATTAAAGATGGCAACAACAGGCGGTGCAAAAGCAATGAATCTTTCAGACTGTGATGTGTTAGTCAAAGGAAAGCAGGCAGATCTTATAATGATCGACCTGCATCAGCCAAATATGCAGCCAATCCACAATATCAGAAAGAATCTGGTATACAGTGGAAGTAAGCAGAATGTCAAGATGACAATGGTCGCAGGAAAGATTCTGTATGAAGATGGCGAATTCTTTATTGGAACAGATGCGGCTCACATTTATGAAAAAGCGAATGAGATCACGCAGAGGATCATGAGCGAGATCTGAATTTAATCAATACAATCTTCTGCATGCTTTAGTGCAGAAGCATAGTGTTAAGAAATGAAAAGATGAAATGTTTTCAAGAATATACAAACAAATCATCATATCAAAAAAAGGAAGCCTAAATCTCAGGCTTCCTTTTTCAATGGAAATGGGTGATATTTCTTTTCCCATTTTTTCAAAAGATGTTTGATCTTATATTTTCTATAAGTTTGTATGATCACAAAAACAGATAGAACAAAAAGAACAGGTGCTAAAATAAATTTCATGAATAGATGCATAAAAACCTCCTATTTATAAATGATAACAATAAATTAGTTGGTTTTATCATAACAGAAATAAGGCCAGCGGTCCATTACAATAGAAACTATTGCCACAGGCGGTTATTTGAAAAAATGATTCATAATAAAATCAGAGTATATAAGGAGTGTGGAGAGCTATGAAGCCCATTAATTATAAAGCTCTGGGAGCGAAAATTAAAGAATATCGTAAAAAAGAAAATATAACACAGGAACAACTTGCCGAGATGGCAGATATTTCATTAAGTCATATGTCAAATGTGGAGACGGCTTCAGTAAGCGTTTCGCTGCCAGCACTTAAGCTGATCGCAGATGCACTAGGTGTTACCATAGATGAACTGTTGGTGGACAGTTACAGCAAGAAACAGAAAAAATATTTTTACAGCAAGAAGATGGATCTGATCATGGAACAATGTGAGACGGTAGAGCAGGAGATTATTGTGAATACTGTATCAACCTTAGCAGATAATTTATTAAAGAGTCGAAAGAAAAAAGGAGTCTGAGGACTCCTTTTTGTAGTTATTGTATGAAATAAAAAAACCGAAGTCACAAACTTCGGTATGCCGATGGCGAGATTCGAACTCGCACGAACGTAAGCTCACTGCGACCTGAACACAGCGCGTCTGCCAATTCCGCCACATCGGCTTAAGTGCAGTTGAGGGGACTTGAACCCCTACCCAGTTAACCCGGACTAGATCCTTAGTCTAGCGCGTATGCCAATTCCGCCACAACTGCGCAACACCGTTATGATATCACTATATGGAACTTGTGTCAATAAAAAAACGAAAAAAAGTTCAAAAAAATTAAATTAAGTATCAAAATATGGATTTTACAGCATATTTTCGGTATAATCTGCAACAGAATGACACACAAAAAAGAAGAAAAATTTTTAATCGGAGGGAAAATTATGCTGATTGGTTCTCATGTAGGGATGAAAGGAAAGGACATGTTTCTAGGATCTGTCAAAGAAGCATTATCTTATGGAGCGAATACTTTTATGGTGTACACTGGTGCACCACAGAATACAAGAAGAAAAAAGATTGAGGAATTAAGAATTGAAGATGGAACGAAATTAATGAAAGAACATGGAATGGAAACGTTTGTTGTTCATGCACCATATATCATCAATCTTGCGAATACGACGAAACCTGAGACGTTTGAGTTAGCAGTGGAATTCTTAGAAGTTGAAGTAGAACGTACCAAAGCTATGGGAAGTCATACGTTGGTCCTGCATCCAGGTTCTCATGTTGGAGCTGGTGTTGACAAAGGAATTGATCGTATCATCGAAGGATTAAATCAGGTCATGTATCAGGATATGCCGGTTCATATCGCACTGGAGACAATGGCAGGAAAAGGAAGCGAGATCGGGCGTGAGTTTGAAGAACTAAAAAGAATCTATGATGGTGTAAAATATCCAGAGAAATTAAGAGTCTGCTTCGATACTTGTCATGTGAGCGACAGCGGCTTAGATCTGTCTGGAGAAGGATTTGAAAATGTCATTGACCAGTTTGATAAGACGATCGGCAAAGACCAGATCGCAGTCTTTCATATCAATGACAGTAAGAATGTGATCGGTGCAGGAAAAGACCGTCATGAAAATCTTGGATTTGGAACGATCGGATTTGAGACGTTAAACCACATCGTACATCACAAAGACTTCGAACAGGTACCTAAGATTTTAGAAACACCATACATTAAAGCGGAAGACAGCAAGAAATCCTATCCGCCATACAAATATGAGATTGAGATGTTAAAACAGGAACAGTTTGATCCGCAGATGAAGGAAAAGATTTTGGAGGATAACCAGAAATGAAAGTAACATTTATTGAACATAGTGGTTTTATGGTTGAGATGGAACAAAATGTTCTGCTGTTTGATTACTATCAGGGAGAAATCCCGTCATTTGACGGCAGTAAGACTCTCTATGTCTTTGCATCACACAGCCATGCCGATCATTATGATCCAGCAATCTGGAAACTAAAAGAACAGTATAAAGATATTCATTATATTCTTTCTGATGATATCAAAGATAACGAAGATGCAGTCGTTATGAAAGCACATGAAAAAAAGGAAGTTGCTGGAATCGAAATAGAAACTTTAAGATCAAATGACATGGGAGTAGCATTTCTTGTGAAAGTGGAAGGAAAGACAATCTACCATGCAGGGGATCTTAACTGGTGGCATTGGAATGGAGAACCAGAGGAAGATAATGAATATTACAAGAAGACCTTTCAGGATGAGATGAAATATCTGGAAGGAAAGAAGATCGATCTTGCATTTATGCTCCTTGATCCAAGACAGGAAGATAAGTATTGCTGGGGAATGAATTATTTCTTAGAACATACGGACAGTAAAGTTGTATTCCCAATGCATTGCTTTGAGCATTACAAGATCAACCATCATTATTTAAACTGTGAAGATGGGCGCAGATGGAAGAATATCGTCAGAGATATCACAGGTGCAGGTCAGGTATTTGAAATCTGATTCCACTGACTGATCAGCCGTTCTAATGAATAAGAAGCATTCGCAGGGCTTGTGGAAGGCAGTTTCACAGCTTCAAATCCAGTCACTTTTTCACAATATTTATGATAAAGTTTATAAGCAGTCCCACCGTTGGTATAAATCTGGCGAATTGGGGCTGTTTTTAAAATGAATGAAAAATCATTTGGCACTGCATTTTTAATACTGCTGTCGCTGGAACCTTCAATATCGCAGGAAGCGATCACATCCCAGATGGCAATGTTGTGTCTTAATAAAAACTCTTTTTTCTCCTCGATCGTTTCAGGCAGAGTATCCTCAAAGACTGCAGCAAGAACCTTCCAGAAACGGTTTTGCTTATGATGATAAAAAAACTGTCCCTCTCTAGACTTTACAGAAGGAAAAGAACCAAGGATCAGGATCTTTGATCGGTCATCATATACGGGAGGGATTTCATGAATCACATGAGTCATTTCAAAATTTCCTTTCTTATCGTATTTTTCTACAAATTTCAACTTCTATTTTATCAGATGATGCAGACAGAAGAAAGTTTTCGTCAGAAACTGTAAAAACTTGCAGGGCGTTACCGTCATGGTATGACAAAATATTTTTTAGAAATTTTCTATAATTGCATTATGTATTTCATCGAAATGTTTTTGGAACAATGGATCATGATCGCGTTCCAGCTAAAATTACTGGAATGGATCATACATAAAAAGATGAAATTTTATAAAATATTTGCCGCATCCATCTTTGGAAGTTTTTCAGGATGTCTTATACTTCAGCTTTATGACGAAGATCATGGACTGAAATTGGGATTGATGATCATTTCCATTGTTATGACGGTAAAGATATCTTGTGCATTTCCAATGAAAAAAGCATGGAAATACAGCGTGTATCTTCTGGTGTTGAGTTTATTTACTGGTGGAATCTTTACAATGATAAAAAGCCAGATCATTCTGCCGTGGATGATCCTTGCGACAGCCAGCTGCATGCTTGTAAGGTATTTGTATGTATCAGCCGTAAAAGATATGAATCACGACAAAGAATCTTTTTATCAAGTGGAATTTAAGATCCTGCATAAGAAATTAGAGGTTTGTGCATTCTTGGATACAGGAAATTTCTTATATGAACCAGTCAGTCAAATGCCAGTATGTATTCTGGAAGAAGAAACATTTTTGAAGTATTTTCATGAGCCGTTGTTCAAGATGATAGAAAAGCAGGAAGCAGAGGGCATCCGCATGATTCCATATCAAAGTGTTGGAAGGGAACATGGGATGATGCCGGCAGTGATGGCAAATGATATGAAAATCACGAAAGAGGACCGGATAATAGAACACAAAAAGGCAGTGATCGCCATATCCAAAGTATCCCTTTCCAAATGGGGAGCTTACGAAATGTTACTACATCCGGATCTGATCAAAAATGGGAGGTAATGATTGTGTTAAAGTTGAGCTTGGTAAGTGGAAGAAGGACATTTTTTGGAAGAGGAAATGAGATTCATTATATTGGGGGAACGGAGATACTTCCAGCACCGCTTGATACAGCGGAGGAGCAGAAAATGATCCATATGTTAGGAACTGTCAATGAAGAAACGGCAAGAAGCATGCTGATCGAGAGAAATCTACGATTGGTTGTATACATAGCAAAGAAATTTGACAACACGGGAATCGGTGTGGAAGATCTGATTTCGATTGGTACGATCGGTCTGATCAAAGCGATCAATACATTTAACCCGGCAAAGAAGATCAAACTTGCGACTTATGCATCCAGATGTATCGAAAATGAAATTTTGATGTATTTAAGAAGAAATAACAAGACAAAAATGGAAGTTTCCATCGATGAGCCATTAAATGTAGACTGGGATGGAAATGAATTATTATTATCCGATATCCTTGGAACCGATGAAGATATCATTTACAAGGACTTAGAACATGAAGTAGATAAGAAACTTCTGACAAGAGCCATGACGATCCTTACGGACCGCGAGAAAATGATCATTGAATTAAGGTTTGGGATCAATCAAAAAGAAGGAAAAGAAAAAACACAGAAAGAAGTCGCTGATATGCTTGGAATTTCACAATCTTACATATCAAGACTGGAGAAAAAGATCATCAAACGCCTGAAAAGAGAGATGATCAAGATGGGATGTGTATAAATTTACAGAAAAATTAAGAAAATGTTCACTTTCTGCCGAAAAAAATATGATATGATAAATGTGGAAGAAAAAATAAGGAAACGATCATACTTAGGAGGCAGAGATGAAAATGAAGAGAAGTGAAAAACTAGGAATGTTTACTGGATTGGTTGTTGGGGTACTCTTATTGCTGATCAGCGTGTTTATGATATTTCAGACAACATGCAAAGTCTGGGGTGCAGAGAAACCAGCCAATGCAACACAGCAGGGAATTGATGTAAGTTCGCATCAGGGCAAGATCGATTGGGAACAGGTAAAGAACAGTGCTTTGGCAGATTATGCGATCATCCGATGTGGATATGGTGTAAATCAAACAGATAAAGATGATAAGTATTGGGACTACAATTCCAGTGAATGTGAGAGACTGGGGATCCCTTATGGAACTTACCTGTATTCTGGAGCTGATACAACAGCGAAAGCAAAAAGCGAAGCAGAACATGTTGTCAGACTTTTACAGGGAAAGAATTTAACATATCCGATTTATTATGATATGGAAGCTGATATGTTAAATCAGTTAAGCAGCACACAGATCGGAAATATTGCAAAAACATTTTTGAATACGATGGAATCTTATGGATATAAAAATGTCGCAGTTTACAGTAACAAATACTTATTTGAAACGAAACTGACAGCATCTGTATTTTCTGATTACCCAAAATGGATTGCACAACATAGTAACAAATGTACATATCAGGGAAGTTATCATATGTGGCAGTATTCAACACAAGGTGTGATCCCTGGAATTTCAGAAAAAGTTGATTTAAATTATAAGATCGGAAACTGGACTTATGCAGGATACAGTTCAGCAAAGAAAACAGTTGTTGTTAAACCCAAAGCAACAACGATCAAGAGCTTAAGGAAGAGTGGAAAGAAAGCGGTCAAGATCACATATAAGAAGGTTTCAGGAGTCAGTGGATACCAGATCTATATGTCCACAAAGAAGAAATCAGGATATAAAAAGATCGCAACACTTTCCTCTAAGAAATCATCTTATACCAAAGGAAAACTAAAAAAAGGAAAGAAATATTATTTTAAGGTCCGCACAATGAAAAAAGTATCCGGCAAGTACAGATACAGCAGTTTTTCCAAAGTAAGATCGATCAAACGATAAAAAATATCAATGCGGCATCGAAAGCATGAGAATAAGCTTTCGGTGCCGTATTTTTATGCAAAAATCAAACCGACCCCCTTTTCAATCTGTTCCATTTGTAGTAGCATAAAGGATATCAATGAATAGAAAAAAGGAGATTTTGTTAAAGGTTTATGAATAATAAATATACGATCATCAAACAAGAATCTATTGAAGAATTAAATGGAACAGGATATATTTTAAAGCATGATAAGACGGGAGCCAGAGTGGTTGTGATCTCCAATGAAGATGATAACAAGGTATTCCAGATCGGATTCCGTACACCACCAAAAGATGATACAGGAGTTCCTCATATCTTAGAGCATTCTGTACTTTGCGGATCAAGAGAGTTCCCAATGAAGGATCCATTTGTGGAATTGGTCAAAGGATCACTGAATACATTTTTAAATGCAATGACTTATCCAGATAAGACTGTTTATCCGGTTGCAAGCCAGAATGATAAAGATTTCTTTAACCTGGTGCATGTTTATCTGGATGCTGTATTTTATCCAAATATCTATAAGAAGCCAGAGATCCTAAAGCAGGAAGGATGGCATTATGATCTGTTAAACGAAGATGCTCCTCTGACGTATAATGGAGTTGTGTTTAACGAGATGAAAGGAGTATTTTCATCTCCAGACCAGCAGCTTGCACGTATCATTCAGAAGTCTTTATTGGAAGACACACCATATGGATTTGAATCAGGCGGAGATCCAAAGGCAATCCCAGATTTAACTTATGAGATGTTCCTTGATTTCCACAAGACTTATTACCATCCATCCAACAGCTATATTTATCTGTATGGAGATATGGATGTTGATGAATACCTGACATTTATCGATGAACATTATTTAAAAGATTTCGATAAGAAACAGATCGATTCATCATGGGAGAAACAAGAACCATTTACAGAAGTAAAACGAGTGGAAGAATATTATCCAGTCGGGGAGAATGACTCCGAAGAAGAAAAGACTTATTTATCCTACAATGCAGTGATCGGAGACAGCTTGGATGCAAAACTTTACTTAGGATTTGAGATCTTAAACAGAGTATTATTCGATGCACCTGGAGCACCAGTGAAGAAAGCTTTGATGGATGCACAGATTGGAAAAGATATTCAAAGTTCTTATGATAATGGGATCATGCAGCCAGTATTTTCTGTGATCGCACAGGAAGCAAGGGATGATCAGGAAGATGAATTTGTTAAGATTTTAGAAAAGAACTTAGCCAAGATCGCAAAAGAAGGAATTCCAAGAAGAAATCTTTTAGCAGCATTTAATTACTATGAATTCAAATACAGAGAAGCAAACTTTGGACGTTTTCCAAAGGGATTGATGTATGGACTTCAGATGTACGACAGCTGGTTATATGACGATGAGAAACCATTTATCCATATCAAGACAAATGAGATCTTCAAACAGTTAAGAGAAGAGATCGAGAATGGCTATTTTGAGAATCTGATCAAAGAATATCTGATCGATAATAACCATAAAACGATCGTGGTGATGAAGCCAAAGAAAGGCTTACAGAAGATCAAAGATCAGGAAGAAGCGGATAAATTAAAGGCTTACAAAGATTCTTTATCCGAAGAAGAAGTAAAGAAATTAGTCGAAGAGACGAAACAGTTAAAAGCATCACAGGAAGAAGCATCTACAAAAGAAGAATTAGAGAAGATTCCAGTGATCGACATTGAAGATATCAGAAAAGATGTCAAACCATTATCCAATGTGGAATCTGAACTTGGTGGTGTGAAAGTATTATGGCATCAGTATTTTACAAACAAGATCGCTTACGTCAAGCTCGCATTTGATATGAGTCATGTGCCAATGGATCTCGTGCCATATGCATCATTTTTAGCAGAGATCTTAACGATCGTTGATACAACACACTATAGTTATCAGGAATTAGGAAACGAGATCAGCATTGAGACAGGTGGCATCAGCGCAACAATGGATGTTATGCCAACGGATGTGCATGAATTTCTTCCAATGTTTATCTTAAAGACAAAATGCTTCTATTCTAATATCGAAAAAGCATTTGATCTATTAAAAGAAGTGGCATTTGAAAGCAAATTAGATAATAAGAAACGACTAAAAGAGATCATCGGACAGATTTATACAAACCTTAAGATCACATTGACAGAGACAGGACACAAGAGTGCGGCAAACCGTGCAATGTCTTATTTCTCAGAATATGCAGCATACCGTGAAGCAATTCAGGGGATCACGATGTATGAGACTGTGAAGAAATGGTATGAAGATTTCGAAGAAGAATATGACAATATCGTTAATGGTTTAAAAGAAGCTGCAAAAGTGATCTTTGAAAAACAAAATATGACGATCAGTTATACAGGAAAAGAAGAAGCACCTGAGTTCATGAAGGCAGAAGTGGAAAGCTTTATCGAAGGATTATATGAAGACCAGAAACAAGGTGAGAAAGTCAAAGTTACATGCACAAAGAGCAATGAAGGATTTGCAACTGCAGGTGGTGTTCAGTATGTGGCATGCGCTGGAAACTTTAAGGATGCAGGACTTGAGTATACAGGAGCGTTAAAAGTGCTTCAGATGATCTTCTCCTATGAATATCTGTGGATTCAGATCCGTGTCAAAGGTGGTGCGTATGGATGTATGTGCAGTTTCTCAGATCAGGGAGATTCTATGTTTGTGACATACCGTGATCCAAACCTTTCTGAATCTTATAAAGTATACGATGAGGCAGCAGATTATGTGGCAGATTTTGATGCAGATGATCGTGATATGAAGAAATATATCATTGGAACGATCGGAAGCATGGATATGCCAATGGAAGCTGTTGATATGGGGGCAAGAAGTTTTCATGCATATTTCTTAGGCAAGACAGAAGCTGATCTTCAGAAGGTCAGAGATCAGGTATTATCCTGTACACAGGAAGATATCAGAGCGTTAGCACCGATCGTTAAAGCAGTAGTAGAAGCAGGAAACCGCTGCTGTATTGGAAATGAAGAGAAGATCGATCAGAATAAAGAATATTTTGATGAAGTAAAACATGTACTATAGAGAAAACAGGGAAAGGACAATTTATGGCAAATGAATTTAAATCCGGTTTTGTAACATTTATCGGACGACCAAACGTTGGAAAGTCAACATTAATGAACCGTCTGATCGGACAGAAGATCGCGATCACATCAAGCAAACCGCAGACAACAAGAAATCGTATCCAGACAGTGTACACCGATGAAAGAGGGCAGATCATCTTCCTTGATACACCAGGGATCAACAGGGCGAAAAATAAACTTGGAAACTATATGTTACAGGTTGCAGAACGCACATTAAATGAAGTCGATGTCGTACTTTGGTTAGTAGAACCAAGTACGTTCATCGGTGGTGGTGAAAAATATATCATTGAACAGTTATCTAAGATCAAAACACCGATCATTTTAGTCATCAACAAGATTGATACAGTAGAAGAAAAAGACATCTTAGAAGCGATCGATACATACAAAGATGTATGTGAATTTGCAGAGATCATCCCGGTATCTGCATTGAAAGGCAAGAATACGGATGATGTCATCGACAGTATTTACAAATATTTAGATGAAGGTCCAATGTACTTTGATGAAGATACGATCACAGATCAGCCAGAGAGACAAATCTGTGCGGAATTGATCCGTGAGAAAGCTCTTCGTCTGTTAAGTCAGGAGATCCCGCATGGGATCGCTGTTGTCATTGATGCGATGAAAGTCAGACGTCATGGACATATCGTGGATATCGATGCAACGATCGTATGCGAGAGAGATTCTCATAAAGGGATCATTATCGGAAAGCAGGGATCTATGCTTAAGAAGATCGGTACACAGGCAAGGATCGAGATGGAAAATCTTCTGGATATGAAAGTAAATCTTCAGTTATGGGTTAAAGTCAAGAAAGACTGGAGAGACAGCGATATGCTGCTTAAGAACTATGGATATGATAAGAAAGAAGTATAAAGATGTCACAAGAGATCAAAGTGACGGGAATGGTCTTACAGGCTGGCAATATTGGGGAGTATGATAAGCGGATCGTGCTTCTTACAAAAGAACGTGGAAGGATCTCGGCATTTGCAAGAGGTGCTAAAAAAGCAACCAGTCAGTATGCGGCAGCCTGTCAGCCATTTACGTTTGGAGAGTTTTCTTTATATGAGGGAAAAAATTCTTTTAATCTGATGTGGGCAGGGGTTGAGAATTATTTTGATACTCTGAAAAAAGACCTGGATCTCATTTATTATGCGAGTTATTTTTGTGAACTTGCATCCTACCTGACAAGGGAGAATAACGATGAGTTAGAGATCTTAAAATTACTCTATCAGACACTGCGTGCATTAGAAAAAAAGACGATTGATATTGAATTGGTCCGCTGTATTTATGAGATTAAGATCCTTGCATTATATGGAATCGGAATCGAAGCATCCAGATGTGTAAAATGTGGGAGCAGGGAAGATCTGATCTGGTTTGATGCAAGAGAAAGCGGAGTGGTATGTAACAAATGTGAACATGGAAAAGTGAAAGTAAGTCCTGCAACATTATATACACTTCAGTACATTCTTTACAGTTCGATCGAGAAGCTTTATACCTTTAAAGTCAGTGCGGATGTTTTATGGGAATTAAAAAAGATCATTCGCGAATATATGCGTTATCATGTGAATCATGAATTTAAATCTTTGTTATTTTTATAAAATCAGATTTTAACGAAAAAAGAGTGAATAAAAAAAGAGCCGGTCATCCGGCTCTTTTTATGTCTGAGATATGTAATCTATTTGCATAAAATGCGAAGAACTTTAACAAATTTTTCTTTGTCGTCTGTAGAGAATTTTTCCAATAGACGAAGAATTTCTTTGTTCAGTACATCATCTTTTTCACCATTCTCATCTGATTCTGGACGAAGAAGATAATCAATAGATACATTCAGAAGTTTTGCGTAATAAGATAGTACACGAAGGTTCATCTTTACGCGGTCATTTTCAATGTTGCTGATGAATGCAACTGTTACATCGAGTGCATCAGCGATCTGTTCTTGAGTGTACCCTGCCTGCTTACGCAGAGTTTTCATTCTTTTACCAACATTGGTATAGTCAATTTGATACATGGTTATAAATTCCCTTTCTTCATATCTCATATAATAATATCATTAACTATTATAATATAAAAAAATATAAAAAGTAATATTCATTCAGTATATTTGATATATCTACAAGCGTTAAGCTTTTGAAATATACCTTGAAAAATTACTTATTACAAGATACAATATTATAATAATACAAAAATTTGAAGAGGTAAAGGCTATTATGAAATTATCAATGGAGAAAATCGTTAACCTTGCCAAGGTACGTGGATTTGTATACAGCGGTTCAGAAATTTATGGAGGACTTGCTAATACATGGGACTATGGAAACCTTGGTGTAGAACTTAAGAACAATGTAAAGAAAGCTTGGTGGAAGAAGTTCATTCAGGAAAGTCCATATAATGTAGGAATTGATGCTGCAATCTTAATGAACCCTCAGACATGGGTTGCATCAGGACATCTTGGTAACTTCTCAGATCCATTAATGGATTGTAAAGAATGTCATGAACGTTTCCGTGCAGATAAACTGATCGAAGATTATATGCAGGAACATGGAATGGAGATCGAAGGATCTGTGGATGCATGGTCCAAAGAAGAGATGGAAAGCTTCATCAATGAGCATGATGTTGTATGCCCAACTTGTGGAAAGAAGAACTTTACAGAGATCCGTCAGTTCAACCTGATGTTCAAGACATTCCAGGGTGTTACAGAAGATGCGAAGAATACAGTTTACTTACGTCCTGAGACAGCACAGGGAATTTTTGTAAACTTCAAGAATGTTCAGAGAACATCAAGAAAGAAGATCCCATTTGGAATCGGACAGATCGGTAAATCTTTCCGTAACGAGATCACACCAGGAAACTTCACATTCCGTACTCGTGAGTTCGAACAGATGGAATTAGAATTCTTCTGTGAACCAGACAAAGATTTAGAATGGTTTGAATATTGGAAGAATTACTGCATCAACTGGTTACAGACACTTGGAATCAAAGAAGATGAGATGAGAGTGCGTGACCACGAGAAAGAAGAGTTATCTCACTATTCTAAAGCAACATCCGACATTGAATTTATGTTCCCATTCGGATGGGGTGAATTATGGGGTATCGCAGACCGTACAGATTATGACTTAACTCAGCATCAGAATACATCTGGTGAAGATTTAACATATTTTGATGATGTGAACAAAGAACGTTACATCCCATATGTGATCGAACCTTCTCTTGGAGCAGACCGTGTAACACTTGCATTCTTATGCTCTGCATATGATGAAGAAGAATTAGAAGGCGGAGATACAAGAACAGTTCTTCATTTCCATCCAGCATTAGCACCTGTTAAGATCGGTATCTTACCATTATCTAAGAAATTAAGCGATGGTGCTATGAAGGTTTATGAAGAATTAGCGAAAGAATATAACTGTGAATTCGACGAACGTGGTAATATTGGTAAGCGTTATAGAAGACAGGATGAGATTGGAACACCTTACTGTGTAACATTCGATTTCGATTCTTTAGAAGATGGAGCTGTTACAGTTCGTGATCGTGACACAATGGAACAGGAACGTGTTAAGATTGAAGATCTGAAAGCATATTTTGCAGAAAAATTTGCATATTAATAAGAATGAGAATCCGGGGGAATATCAATATCTCTCCGGATTTTTTCATAGGAAATAGAATGAATGATGGAGGGCAGGATGATGAACAAAAACTATGATTTTTCTTACACACAGGACAGGGAATTATCCTGGTTGAAATTTAATGAGCGTGTTTTAAGAGAAGCAGATAAAAAAAACGTTCCTATTTTTGAACGTCTGAAATTTTTAGAGATATTTACGAACAATCTGGATGAATTTTTTATGGTCAGAGTGGGCAGCATTCATGAAATGAGTCTGATCCATGATAATCACAGAGATATCCGTTCGGATCTGACCCCAGAAGAACAGTTAGATGAGATCGCAAAACATGTCAGACCACTGTATGAATTAAGAGATAAGATCTTTGCAAAAGTATCCAGAGAACTAGCAGACAAGAAGATCAAACGCTGTCAGATCGAGGAATTAGAAAAAGAGGAAAAGAAAAAATTAAAGACATATTATGAGGCGATGATACTGCCAGTACTTTCTCCGATCGTGATCGGGAAACAGCATCCATTTCCTCATATTCCGAATAAAGTATTGCAGATCGGATTGATCTTAAAGAAGAAAGAAAAGATCTCTTTTGGGATCATTGGACTTCCAAAAGATGTGGAGCGTATGATCTTTCTATCAGGGGAAGGAAGAAGATATGTACTTTTAGAAGACATCATTTTGTATTTCTGCGATGAATTATTTGAGAATTATACGGTAGAAGAAAAGGCAGTTTTATGTATTACAAGAAGTGCTGATATCAATCCAGATGATGAGATTTATGAATCAACAGATGATTATCGTACACATATGAAGAAGATCATTAAGATGAGGGCCAGATTAAAACCAGTTCGCTTAGAAATTGAGGGCAATCGTCATAAAGAGATTAAAAAATACCTCTCAGAACGTTTAAATATTTCAGAACAGGACATCTTTAAAAGCCAGGCGCCATTGGATTTAAAATATGTTTATAAGCTGACAGATAAAGTGTCAAAAGAAGAGAGAAAAAATGGATGCTATCGTCCATTTGTACCAGCGTTAAACAGAGATTTTATTCCAGGAGTCAGTGTGACAAAACAGATTCTTGAGGAAGATAAATTATTATCCTTTCCGTTTGACAGCATGGATACATTTATTGAATTATTGAAAGAAAGTGCAAAGGATAAAGAAACTCTTTCTATCAAGATCACCATTTATCGTTTGGCAAGGCAGGCAAGGATCGTCAAATATTTATGTGAGGCAGCGGAAAATGGAAAAGAAGTTCTTGTATTGATGGAACTTAGGGCAAGATTTGATGAAGAAAATAACATCAATTATTCTGAAATCTTAGAAGAAGCTGGTTGTAAGGTTATGTATGGAATGGAAGATTACAAAGTTCATTCTAAAGTTTGTCTGATCACGAAGAAAAACAGTCGTGGAATTTATTACATCACACAGATTGGAACAGGAAATTACAATGAAAGTACATCGAAATTATATACAGATTTAAGCCTTATGACAGCATCCGAAGAAATTGGACATGATGCATCTGTTTTCTTTCACAATATGGCAACATTTAATCTTCAAGGAACGTATGAACATCTTCTTGTGGCACCATCAAGTCTTCAGGATGGGATCATAAAAAGGATCGAACGTGAAAAAATGAAAGCAGAAAGCTTTCAGCCATGTGGGATCTTTATGAAAATGAACTCTTTAACAGATCGTAAGATCATCGATGAGTTATCGAAGGCGTCAAATGCAGGAGTTCCGATATTTCTGCTGATTCGTGGAATCTGCTGTATTCGTCCTGGAATCCCAGGGAAGACAGAGAATATCCGTGTAGAAAGCATTGTCGGAAGATTTCTGGAACATTCAAGGATTTATGCATTTGGAGTTGGAGATGATACAGAGATTTATATTTCATCTGCGGATATGATGACAAGGAATACAAGAAGAAGAGTTGAAGTCGCAGCACCGATCTATGATCCAAGGTTAAAACAAAGAATCCTGAAGATGATCAATGTGATGAAGCAGGATAACATTCAGGCACAGGTACTGCTTGCCAACGGAGAATATACAACTAAGAAAAAACGTGAAGATAATATGAATTCACAGATCCACTTTTTAAATGAAGCAAAAAGACTTGCTCCAAAAGAGAAGACACAAAAACAAAATCTTTTCTATCAGGTAAAGGGGATATTTTTTGGAAAGAAAAAATTAAGAAAAAAATAGCTCGCAATTTATCTATAAAATAGGTTATACTATATCTGACTAAAATGCCAGCATTCAAGGAGGGATAGAATCATGAGAAAAATTATTTTTAACAAAAAGTTTTTAGCCATTGTAGGAATCTGCTTATCTGTAGCAGGAGGATTTGCGATCAAACAGAAGATCACGACCAAAGCCTCTGATCACAGTTTTGAAGTCAATGGAATGAATGTCAGTATTCAGCAGTGTGAAGGAAAATCTGAGGAGATCATGGAAGAAGATCTAGATGAAACAATCTCTAATGAGGTAATGGCACTGGAAGAAAAAGGACATAATTACGAGATCGGAGATACGATCGAGACAGAAGAAGTAGCGTTTGTACCAATGACAAAAGAAATTGATGATGAGACAGCATACAATGCATTTGGGACGATCACATCAAAGAGCGGAAATAACTATGTTATTGTCGTGAAATCAGAAAAAGAACTGACACAAGATAATTTAGAAACTGTCGCTGAAGCAGTGAAAGAACAGGTAAAATAAAACATATGATCGTGGAGGCAGAGATGATTTTAATTAAGAATGCAAGAGTGATGGATCCAGAAAGCGGATTCGATCAGGTAACAGATATTTTATTAGACGGGAAGAGGATCAGACAGATCGGTAAGGTAGATGATGTCTCTGGCATTGAACAGGTCATTGATGCTTCCGGGATGATTGCAGCCCCTGGATTGATCGATGTACATGTACATTTCCGCGATCCGGGATTTACATATAAGGAAGATTTACAGACAGGTTCTGCTGCGGCAGCAGCTGGTGGATTTACGACGGTAGTATGTATGGCAAATACAAAGCCTGTCGTGGATTCTGTGGATATTTACAAAGAGATCGAAGACAGATGTGAACAACTTCCGATCAAAGTATGGCAGGCAGCAGCTGTGTCCAAAGGATTTGAAGGAAAAGAATTAACAGACATGGATGCACTCTATGAAGCAGGGGTTCGTGGATTTACAGACGATGGAATTCCACTGATGGATGAGAAGCTCGTAGAAGAAGCCATGAAGAAAGCCAAAGAATTAGATGTACCGATCAGTCTTCATGAAGAAGATCCTGCATATATTAAACAGCCAGGAGTGAACCAGGGAAAAGTCTCCGAACAGTTAAATTATGGTGGAGCTTCTTACCTGGCAGAAGCCGTGATGGTAAAGAGAGACTGTGAATTAGCAGTCAAAACAGGAGCGAAAGTCGATATTCAGCATATCAGCTCTGGTGTTGCGGTAGATTACGTGAAAGAAGCCAAAGAAAAAGGTGCGAATGTTTACGCAGAGGCGTCTCCACACCATTTCACGTTGACAGAAGAGGCCGTATTAAAATACGGAACACTGGCAAGAATGAACCCGCCACTTCGAACAGAAGAAGACCGTCAGAGGATCATCAAAGGATTACAGGAAGGTACGATCGAGATCATTGCGACAGACCACGCCCCACACTCCAAAGAAGAGAAAGACAAACCATTAGATCAGGCACCAAGTGGCATTACAGGAATCGAGACATCGCTGGCACTTGGAGTCACAGAACTTGTGGAGAAAGGATATCTTTCTATGATGCAGCTTCTGGAGAAGATGACGGTCAATCCAGCAAAACTATATAATATGGAACAAGGAAGATTGCAGGAAGGGAAACCTGCGGATGTTGTCTTGTTTGATCCAGAGGAAGAATGGGAAGTCAAGGAATATAAATCCAAAGCAACGAACTCTCCATTTACAGGATGGAAATTAAAAGGAAAAGTAAAATATACGATCTGTGATGGCAAGATCATAGAATTATAATGTATACAAGAAGAAAACAAAATCATTAAGAATTATGTAGAAGAATCTTAAGATTTTGTTTTCTTTTTTGATGCTTTTTCTTTGTATAATAAAGTTGAAAACAATAAGATAGGAGACAATAAGAGAATAAGGAGGAACAAAGATGAGAAAGTGTGGAAAAGGTACTTTACTATTGATGAGTGCTGTTATGGCAACATCGTTGTTTACAGGGTGTGGGAAGGGTAAGAGTAGTCAGGCACAGAAAAATGAAGTCTATGCAACGATCAAAAAAAGCGATCAGTCAGCATCTGCAGCACAGATCTGTGCCTGGCTTTCTTACAGGGCAAAAAATAATAGGTTGTTTCAGAATGAAGGAATAGAATTGTCGTATTGCTCAGATAACCTTGCCGTATTTTCAGACTCTGTTGGAAGTGTGATCTATGATAGAACAAAGAAGAAAGTCATTGCTGCGGTAGATCTTGACAAAATCGGATGTGATCATTTCTACAGTGAAGGAGATGAAGAAAATCCAGGACTTGAGACGGCTATAAAGGTGTCAAAAGATCAGAAATGGATGATCATTTACAATCAATTACAAGGAAAAGTAAACGGAAATATTTATGCATATTCGCTCAAACGGTGTGATAACATGAAATTTGCAAAAATCACGCCATCCAAACAGATCAGTGAAAAAGACAAATTGTATCAGACGATCATCAAAGATCATAAACATACACAAAAAGAATCGGACAGCATACCTGGAAAGATCGGAGATAAGATCCGTGCAATGGATGTTTCAGCAAGTAAGTATGCATATCAGTGGAAAGATTCCAAAGGAATCAGAAAACAATCGGTGTTAGTGGTAGACAAAGACGGCCTAAAACTATATACTTTATCAGGAAAAGAAAACCAGCCAGACATACAAAGTGAAATGGTAGATCTTAAAACATCCGACAAAATAAAACTTAATACCCAACTTCCAGAATACGAATATACAGGGAAAGACTTAAGGATCAAGGCAGTCTTTGATGAGACAAAAAAGAAATCTGACGAAGATAAAGAAGAAGGACTTGTTACAATCCCAATGCTGAATATTTATAAGATCGTTGAAACAAAATCCGGAGCAGAAGTTTATGCGAACTTCTGGAGTGAAACATATTATCGTTATGGAAGTCTGTTAAAGAACTACTCTGGTGGAAGTTATCCAGGGGTCATGTATCTGAAGAAAACAAAAGACGGCTATCGAGTAACCAAGACAAGATACGCAGAAGATGGAGAATCTCTGGAGAGATCGATCTGGAAGTTATGTAAAGGATATCCTGATGTTGCAATAAGGATGATGAAGGATTCTGTCACACAAAATCAGAGAAAGAAAGTCTTACAAGAATATGTTAGTCAGAATAAATTAAAGATCAAAGCTTACAAAGAGTATGGATGGCAGTATGTAAATTTATAAAGAAGGGGTAAGTAAAGAATATGAAACTTACATTGAAAAAAACGATCGCAAGTATCTTGTGCATCAGCATGATCCCATCTATGATGACAGGATGCAAAAAGGAATCGACATCATACAGCCATACAGATTTTGCAATGGGAACTGTAACGAACATTACACTCTATGGAACAAGTGATGATCTGGAACAGACAGAACAAAAGATCATCGACATGGAAAAGAAACTTGAAAAACAACAATTGTCATGGAGATTAAAAAGTTCCCAGGTTTCAAAAATCAATCAGAAATTAGAACAAAACAACGGAAAAACAAAAGTCACAGGGAATCTTAAAAACTGGTTACAACAAGCGATCAAGATCAGCCAGGACTCCTATGCAGACGGAAGAAACACGGTAGATCCAACGATCGGAGCATTAACAAAACTCTGGGATTTTGAATCAAGCGATCCCAAAGTACCAGATGCAAATAAGATCAAGAAAGCGATCAGCGGAGATCTGTCAGAAAACAGCCAGCATGTCACAGTCAAAGACAACGGAGAAATCCTTGCATGCGACAAAAATACCAAGATAGACCTTGGAGCCTATGGAAAAGGAATCGGAACCGACGAAGCCATCAAGATGATCAAAAAAGACAAAGAAATCACAGGAGCCATGGTAGCTCTAGGAGGAAGCATTGTAGTTTATGGAGAAAAATCTGACGGCTCCGACTGGAACGTAGGGATCCAAGATCCAAACGGCAAAGACGGAGAAGTCCTAGGAGGGATCAAAGTCAAAAGCGGCACAAGCATTTCAACATCTGGAGATTATGAAAAAACATTTACAGATAAAAAGACAGGCAAACGCTACTTCCATATCTTAGATTCCAAAACAGGATACAGTGTAAAAACAGATATCAGATCCTGCACGATCATCTGCGATTCAGGACTCAACGCAGACGGACTATCTACAGCATGTTTCAGTTTAGGAGTAAAGAAAAGCCAGAAATTGTTAAAAAAATATAATGCAAAGGCTGTTTTTGTAGATAAAAACAATAAAGTATATGTAAGCGATGGAGTGGAATTTACATTAACAGCAAAAGATTATAAAATTTTAAATTTGTAGTTGGCCAACTGTAGATTTTGAGTATATGATGAAAAATAAATAAACGATCGGAAGAGCA